>Ga0207691_10000248_pt1 | contig 53460 bp, 48 predicted proteins | sample KBSM13metaG_FD_184327 | JGI IMG/M metagenome (GOLD analysis project Ga0207691, IMG submission 184327) | Miscanthus rhizosphere microbial communities from Kellogg Biological Station, Michigan, USA - KBS M1-3 metaG (SPAdes) (version 2) | ecosystem: Host-associated > Plants > Roots > Rhizosphere >...
CGACGGCGAAGGGACGCGCCCTGCTCTTTCGCGGCCGCGCCCGACGAGTGGCGGCCCTGACCGAGGAGGTCCGCGCGCTCGCGTCGGGCGAGCGTGAAGTGCTGGCCCGCGCGCTCGCGATCCTCGACCAGGTTATTGCGCGTCTCCGGTGATGCCTAACGAGTCCGTGGTGGCCTCGGCCTGGCGCGAGCGGATTTCGGCAACGATATACTCGACGACGACGGCGGGGACGGGCGAGTCCCCAGCAACGCCACCACCAAGCGCGTAGGCCCGCACGATCGCGTGCAAGTGATCGAGGTCGAGCGCCGAGAGCTCCTGTCGAAGGACTCGCTCGCCCTGCGCGTACACTTCGAACGGGTCGAGCACGGCGCGCGGACCGACGACCTCGATCGGAGCGAATGGCGGTGCTGGCCGATCGAAGGCTGGCTCAATGTCGACGTGTGCGGATTCGGCGCGTCGCCCTGGGACCAGCGCACGTGCAAGCGCGCCTTCCAGGTAGACCCGTGTGAGCCCGGTGGCCCAGTACATCGTGTCGGCGCGAGAGGGTTGCGTCGTTTCGCGTCCGCTGCGAATCACCTCTCCAGTGTCGAGATCGCTGAACTCGAGCCACCCTTCCCATAACCCATCTTCGGCGACGCGAGCGCATGCCTTCGGAGCGTAACGTTGCCCATCGGGGCTTCGAAACACCGCATCGAATTCCACTAGAACCTCAGCCATTCCGCACGCTCCGCTACCTGGTTCACGGGCTCTTGGGCAACATGTCTGCCATCGCGTGGCGCGCGACGGCCCACGACGAGCGCTGGACGAGCCAGTCGCACGAAAACATCTTGCGGCCGATGCGATTTGCCACTCGAGTGGCACCCACTCTGCTCGCTTGCTCTCGCCACTCTCCTCCTCCATCCGGCGTGACTCAGCCCGCGTTCGACGACCCCGCTCCGCCCTGGCTGTTCGGCCGCTGGCGCCTCATGCGCAGCGATCCGTCGCTCGATTTCGGCCCTGGCGTGCGGATGGAGTTTCGGCCCGGTGGTCACCTTCGGTACACGCTCTCCGTAGATGGCCGCGAGCTCGTGGTGCCCTTGGTCTACCGGACGACGGGCGATCTGCTCGAGACCGACAACCCGGCGGCATCGCACGTGATGTCGACTCGTTTCGCGCTCGGCGCCGGGGACATGCTGATCCTCGACTTCGCCGGCGCTCAGGCGATCTTCGTTCGCGAGCGCTGAACCAGGGGACTAGCGTATGTGCGTGCGATCGTCTCGAGATCTGCCGCGCACGCGATCCCATGCATCGTGGATCGCCTCCTTCATCTCGTCCCACGCCGCCGAGGTCAGGTCATCCGCCGCCTGCCAGCCGTTCTGAAGATCTGACTCGGCGTCTGACCATTCGCGGCCGCGCCATAGTGTCGCGCGCTCGGTCCCGTAGCGATACGCGGACCTGTAATACTCGTAGCCTCGATCGGCGCGCGCATACGGCTGTGCCGGATACGCGCTCTGCCAGTACGCGTCCTCGGTCTCCCAGTCCGGGCCGAGGGTCACGAGGGATGTTGCGGCGTTGATTGCGGGAATCCCGGTCTCCCGTTCGACCATCAGTGCCTCCACTGCGCAGGTGGCGGAATTACGCGGCCTTCATATGCGCCGCAACTGTTGCGCCGAGTTTCCGGCTGAGGCTGGCAAAATTTTTCAACCCTCACCTAACGCGTCGTTCATTGTCCGACAATGGTTCCGCAACGGCGGCGTCATTCGCCACCGCTACCGTGAAGCAACTTCATCGGGAGCGTGAGCGATGTGCGAATCGCAAGCCGCCGTGCGCAGCGGTATGCGGGCCGAGCCGAACGTCACACCGTTTCTGGATGTGCTGCTGGTGCTGCTGATCATCTTCATGTACTTGTCGCTCAGTGAGCAGAAGGTCATCACGGCGCTGCTTCCCGATCCGACGCCGGCGCCGGGCACGTACGGGGCGCCGATCGTTCTCGAGGTGCGCCCGGGTGCCATGTACGCGATCAACTCGCGTGTGATCGCCGGCTCTCGGCTGCCGGGCCAACTGAGAGCGATCTACGATCGACGTCCGGAGAAGACACTGATCGTCCGCGCCGCCCCTGGCGTGCGGTACCAGGAAGTCGTGTCCGCGATCGATATCGCCAAGGGAGCGGGCGTGGTTGCCGTCGGACTCAAATAAAGCCGGGGGCGGGGCGACGGGACAACCGGAACTGGGAACCGGGAACAGTGACTCCGCGCGGAGCCTCGGGTTCCCAGTTCCCGGTTCCGAGTTCCCGGTTCCCAGTTCCCAGTTCCCAGTTCCCGATTCTCGATTCTCGAGTCAGATTTGGCGGCACCCTTTCGTGTGCAGTGTCTCATGCGTTTCCCTGCTCACCTCCGGCGCTCCGCGTTCGACGTCGCAATCCAGCAGCTCCGCGACGGACGCCCCGGCGAAAACGGCTACGGCCGACGGCTCGCCCTGCTCCTCACCATCCCCACCTTCGACGACCCCGTCGCGCGCGACATCCGGCGCGCCACCACGGGCGAGCTCTACGTCGTCCGCACGGTCTGGAATCGCGCCATGGACCTCGCCACCGCGAGCCTGAGCAGCGAGATCACGATCGGCACGGGACCCCGCGCGACGACCGTCGGGATGGAGCTGACGAGCGTCCGCTCGCCGTCGCTCCAATCAGCCAAGGTGGAGGTCGACCCGCTCAGGATCGGCGACGTGCTGGACAGCGTCCAGGCGGCGACCGTGACGTGCTGTCCGCACCAACCCGAAGCGCCACTCGATGCGACGGTCTACGAGCTGACGTTCGGGGAGGAGTTGAATGAGACGCGGTACCGATGGTTCGGCGAGGCCCCTGCCGGGTGGGAGGCGCTTGGCAGCTTCGTTTCGCGCCTTCTTCGTCTGGTGGACGAGCCCGCGGGCATCGCCGCGCGATGACAAACCCCTCCGTCACCTCGCTCGGGGTGGATCGCGACGCCGGCACGGCGATGATCGCGCTCTCGCGCCGGTACCTGCGCGAATACCTCACGAAGATCCGGCTTTCGGTCTCGGTGCTCGACGAGCACGTCGTGTGGGCTCGGCCTAACGAGGCGTCGAACAGCATCGGCAACCTGATGCTCCACCTTGCCGGCAACGCGCGGCAGTGGATCGTGAGCGGGGTCGGCGGCGCGCACGATGTGCGAGACCGACAGTCCGAGTTCGACCAGCGCACACCGCTCTCGATTACGTCGCTGATCGATCGGTTGGAGCAGACGATCTCGGACGTCGACCGCGTGCTTGCGTCGCTGACGCCGGCCGATCTGCCGACGCGCCGACGCATCCAGGCGAATGACGTGAGCGTGCTCGAGGCGATCTATCACGTCGTCGAGCACTTCTCGATGCACACCGGGCAGATCATCTTGCTGGCAAAAGCGGATCAGCCCGATCGCGTACGGTTCTACGAGTTGGTCGACGGGCATCCGCGACTCACCGCGGAATTCCATGGCCGGACGCCCATACATCCTCGCTGAGACGAACTGGAAGGCGGTTCGCGAAACGAAGTTCGAGGTCGCGATCCTCCCCTGGGGTGCCACCGAAGCGCACAACTACCACCTCCCGTACGGCACCGACGTCATCGAGACCGAGGCGATCGCGGCCGAGTCGGCGCGACGAGCGTGGGAGCGTGGCGCGCGGGTGCTCGCGCTCCCGTGCATCCCGTTCGGTGTGAACACGGGGCAGCTCGACATTCCGTTCTGCATGAACATGAATCCGTCCACGCAGGCGGCGGTGCTTGGGGATGTTGCGTCCGTGCTCGATGCCCACCGCGTGGGGAAGCTCGTGATCCTGAACGGCCATGGCGGCAACGACTTCCGTCTCATGATCCGCGAGCTGCAGCCGAAGGTCCGGCTCTTCATCTGCACGGTCAACTGGTACACCTGTATCGATCCCCGCCAGTTCTTCAACGAGCCGGGCGATCACGCCGGGGAGATGGAGACGAGCCTCGTGCAGCACCTGACCCCTGAGCTTGCACTGCCGCTCTCCGACGCGGGCGACGGGCGCGCACGCCGCTTTACGGTCGCCGGCCTTCGCGATGGGTGGGCCTGGGCACCCCGGCGGTGGACGAAGGTCACGGACGACACCGGCACCGGGAATCCACACGCGTCGACACCCGACAAGGGCGCACGATACTTCGACGCCGTGGCGGACCGCCTCGCCGGTTTCTACGTGGAGCTCGCTGCCGCGGATCCGGAGCATCTCTATGCCTAACGTCTCACGCTGCGGCTGGGCGCGGACGGAGCTGAGCATCCCTTATCACGACACCGAATGGGGGGTCCCGGTCCACGACGACCGGCGGCTGTTCGAATTTCTGATCCTGGAGGGCGCCCAGGCCGGCCTGAGCTGGGAGACGATCCTTCGGAAACGGGATGCCTATCGCAAGGCGTTCGACGACTTCGATCCCGAGCGGGTCGCGCGCTACACGCCGAAGAAGCGCGAGCGGCTCATGGCCGACCCCGGGATCGTGCGTAATCGCCTGAAGATCGACTCCGCGGTGACGAACGCATCCGCGTTTCTCGACGTGCAGCGCGCGTTCGGATCGTTCGACGCCTACGTCTGGCGGTTCGTGGACGGGAGGCCGCGCGTGAACAAGGTGCGTGCGTTAGGCGACGTGCCGGTGAGTACCCCCGAGTCGGACGCGATGTCGAAGGACCTCAAACGACGTGGCTTCCGGTTCGTCGGCACAACGATCTGTTATGCCTTCATGCAGGCCACCGGGATGGTGAACGATCACGCCATGACGTGCTTTCGGTATCGCGAGGTCGGTACAGCGTAACTTCGGTTCGTTGACGGGTTGGTTGGGTTCGTTGGCGCCTTTTGACCCGCCAACGCATCATTCAAACGCACCCCAGCCAGCCGGCATCTATGAGTGAACCGAGACTCATCCACGGACCTCGATGACCGAGCCGACTGCCGACCTTCGCCTCGCACTCCGCCTGCTCCGGCGCAACCGGACGCTCGCCGTCTCGGTCATCACCACGCTCGCCCTCGCCATCGGCGCCGGAGTCGCGACCTTCGCGATTGCCGAGGCGGCCCTCATCACCCCTCCGCCGTTTCCCGAGCCCGACCGGCTCGCGATGCTCTTCACCACGCACACCGAGCCAGCCCGCGGCACGGAGCGATATCGCTGGTCGTACCAGCGCTTTCGCCTGCTGGAGAAATCACTGACCACGACATCGAGCATCGGCGACTACGGGCTCGCCAGTGTCAACCTCGCCGGCCAAACGGACGCCGAGCCGATCAGCTCGGAAATCGTCGCCGGCGGCTACTTCGCGACGCTCGGCGCACGCGCCCTGCGCGGACGGCTCTTCTCGGCCGAAGAGGACCGCTCTCCGTCCGAGCCCATGGTCGTGATCCTCAGCCACGCCCTCTGGCAGCGCCGATACGGCGGCGATCTCGGAATTCTCGGCCAGACCGTTCGCGTCAACTCACGCGAGCTCACGGTCATCGGTATCATGCCGCCGGGGTTCCGGGGCATCACGGGGCGCGCGGAGATGTGGGTTCCCGCCACGCAGGCGCCGCGCCTAACGTATCCCGAATACCTCACCACGAACCAGGATTTCTCGAGCGTCGTCGCCCGGCTCCGTCCCGGCGTCTCAATGGAGGCCCTCCGCGCCGAGCTGAGCTCCCTCGGTCCGGCGATCCAGCGCGAGCTACCGAGCGAATCGGAAGTGCCCGGGGACAGCTTCGGGGCGACGGCAGTACCCATCGGCGAGGTACGCGTGAGCGCCGCGACGCGTCGTGCCATGTTCGTGCTGCTCGGCGCCGTTGGTGTCGTGCTGCTGCTGGCGTGCGCCAACGTCAGCAGTCTGCTGCTCACGCACGCGGCGGCGCGGCGGCGGGAGATGGCAGTCCGACTTTCGCTGGGCGCATCACGCGGACGACTCGTCAGGCAGCTGCTCACGGAATCCGCTGTGCTTGCGGCGTTAGGTGGCGGCATTGGCCTCGCCCTGGCGTGGTGGGCGACGCGGGTCATCAGTGTGCCGGCCGGGGCGATCAGCCCAGCGAATTTCTGGGGCAGCATCGGCGACTTCACGCGCCCGAAGATCGACCCGGTGCTCGTCGCGTTCGCCGCCGGCGTCACCATCCTCACCGCGCTCCTGTGCGGTCTCGCTCCCGCGCTCACGGCGGCGCGGACCAGCATTGGCACCACGCTGCGTCAGAGCGGGGCGGTCACGCGCGTCGGCGGCGCATCGCGGCTATCCATGCGCGGCGCCACGGTGGCCATCGAGGTCGCGCTCGCGCTCGTGCTGCTCACCGGCGGTAGTCTCATGCTGGCGACACTCGCGCGCCTTCGTGGGGAATCGATCGGGATCGACCCACGCAACGTCATCACGTTCTCTGTTCGGCCACCCGAGGCGAAGTACAGCACGGCGTCTGCTCCGGCATTCATCGAGCGGCTCCTCGCCGAGCTTCGCGAGATCCCGGGCGTGACCGGCGCGACCTCCGATGGATGTGCGCCACTCACGACCTCGTGCGCCAATAGCTCGCTGTACGTCTTAGGCCGCCCCATCCCGCAGCCGGGCAACGCGCCGTTCATCAGACGCCACTACGTCAGTCCCGATCACTTTCGGGTGCTCGGCATCCCGGTGCTGCGCGGTCGCGCGTTCGAGCAGACCGATCGCGAAGGGCGCCCTGCGGTCGCGATCATCAACGAGACGGCGGCAAAGCGATTCTGGCCGAACCAGAATCCCATCGGTGCGCGAGTCTGGTTCGGTGGTGGCAGCCGACCCGACTGGAACACTCCCGACCCAGGCGTGGAAGTAGTCGGCGTCGTCGGCGACGTACCGTATCAGGAAGGCGACGATCGCCGCCAGATACCGGCCGTCTACACATCGTACCTGCAGTTCACCTACGCGTACCGCACGGTGATGGTGCGGGCGACCGGTGATCCGGCTGCGACGATCCGCGGCATCCGCGATGCGCTGAAGCGCGTCGACCCCGACCTCGCGCTCTACGATGTTGGCCTGCTCACCGAGCAGCTTGGCGGCGCGTGGGCAAAGCAGCGGTTCACGAGCGGCGTGCTGGCGGCGTTCGCCGCGTTGGCACTCGTGCTCGCGGCGACAGGTGTGTTTGGCGTGGTCGCGAGCCTCGTGAGCGAGCGCACTCGAGAGATCGGCATTCGCATGGCGCTCGGGGCGACGCCCGGCGCGATCGGTCGGCTCGTTGTCGCGCAAGGGATGCGGCTACCGGTGCTCGGGCTGGGCGTGGGGATGGTCCTCGCGATCCCCGCGGCGCAGGTGCTGCGCGGGCTGGTGTACGGCGTCAGTCCACGCGATCCGCGCGTGTTCGCGTTCGTGGTCGTGCTGCTTGCCGTCGTCGCGTTGGTGGCGACGTTCATTCCGGCACGCCGCGCGACGCGAGTCGACCCACGCATCTCAATGGCGGCCGAGTAGCCGCTCGCGACGCCATCGGGCGCCGGCTAACTTCTTCGCGGACTGTCTCTGCCACGAAGGAGTTTACGCCATGCCGTTGTCGTTCATTCCGCGTCGCCGTATGCGCGCGTTGATGGCCCTCTCGATCGCGCTGCTCGGCCCGTCCTGCCGGTCCGAGTCGGGGGGTAGCGGCGGAGCGGCGAGCGCGCTGACCAAGCCGGATAAGAGCGCGATCGCGACTCCGTCACCGGACTCGTTCAAGGTCGCGTTCGAGACGAGCAAGGGGAATTTCACCGTCATGGCGCATCGGGACTGGGCGCCTCGCGGCGTCGATCGCTTCTATCACCTGGTGCAGCTCGGCTATTTCGACGACGCGCGGTTCTTCCGCGTGCTGAGTGGCTTCATGGCGCAGTGGGGGATGAACGGAAACCCGCGCGTCACGGCAGCCTGGGAGCCGCTCACCATCGCGGACGACTCGGTGAAGCAGAGCAACGTGCGCGGCATGGTGACCTTCGCAGCCGGTAGTGCCCCGGACACGCGGAGCACGCAGCTCTTCATCAACTACCGCGACAACAGGAACCTCGACGGAATGCGCTTCGCGCCCATCGGTCAGGTCGTGGACGGGATGTCAGTCGTGGACAGCCTGTACTCGGGCTACGGCGAGGGTGCACCCGACGGCGCCGGCCCGAGTCAGGAGCGCATTGCCAGCGAGGGGAACGCGTATCTCACGAAGAACTTCCCGAAGCTGGACTTCATCAAGACGGCACGGATCGTTCCCTAACGAATTCTTTGTCATCCCGAGCGTAGCGAGGGATCGCGAGGTTGCTGGTAGAGGGCACTCTTTCAGGATGATCGCGATCCCTCGCCTGTCGGCTCGGGACGACTAACCGTCGCGAAACAGGGCTGGGTTCGTTAGCATCCCCTCACCATGCGACGCACCCTGATTGGCGTACTGGGGCCAGGCGAAGGCGCCGGCCAACGAGAGATGGACGACGCGACGCTCATCGGTGAGCTCGTGGCAAAGGCCGGTTGGGCAGTCCTGACCGGCGGACGAGTTGCCGGAGTCATGGGCGCGGCGGCAAAAGGTGCCCGCGCTGCCGGCGGCCTCACCATCGGGATCCTGCCAAGCCTCGACACCCTCGGCGCCTCACCGGCGGTCGACGTGGTGCTCGCGACCGGGCTTGGCGAGGCGCGCAATGCAGTGATCGCGCTATCCGCCAACGCATTCGTCGTGTGCGGAATGAACGCCGGAACTGCGTCGGAAGTCGCGCTCGCCGTGCGCGCGAAGAAGCCCGTGATCCTGCTTCGGTGTGACGAGATCACCGCGAAGTTCTTCCGCGGTCTCGCCGCCGACTTGGTCCGCGTCGCGATGAGCGCCGGCGAGGCGATCGAGATGCTTCGCGGCCTGCTGCTGTCGGGCTCCGGCCCGCGTCAGGCGGTCTGATGGAATCGCGCGCGGGCACCCTGTTCGTCGATCACGGCGACGTGCTGGCGCTGCTGCCGATGTCCGAGTGCATCGATGCCATGACCGACGCGCTCAGAACGTTGTCACTGGGTGGCGCGCTGTTGCCGCTGCGCCAGGTCGTCCGGCTGCCCGACGGACGAAACGCGTTCGCGCTCATGCCGGCCGCGCTGAGCGAGCCATCGGCCCTCGGGGCGAAGGTCATCACCGTCTTCCCGGGTAACGACGCGACGCCGTACGACTCGCACCAGGGCGCTGTGCTGCTGTTCGATACCGAGTTCGGACGCCTGATCGCGATTCTCGACGCCAGCACGATCACCGCGTTACGCACCGCCGCGGTGACCGCAGTCGCCACGCGTCTGCTCGCGCGTCCCGAGGCACGCACGCTCGCGCTGCTCGGAGCCGGCGTTCAGGCCGAGACGCATCTCGAGTCGATCGGTCTCGTGCGTCCGATCGACGAAGTCCGGGTGTGGAGTCGGTCCGGCGACCGCGCCCGCCGCTTCGCGGAAAAGGTCAACGCCGGTGGCCGTCGCATCGTGGCGTGTCGGTCCGCTCGTGAGGCGGTAGAAGGCGCGGACGTCGTGTGCACCGTCACGGCGTCGCGCGAGCCCGTGTTGTTGGGCGATTGGATCGCGCCGGGCACGCACGTCAACGCGGTCGGCGCCAGCCTCGCGACGTCCCGTGAGCTCGATAGCGCGGCCGTCGCAAAGTCGCGTCTGTACGTCGATCGCCGGGAGTCGACCCTCAACGAGGGCGGGGATTTCCTCGTTCCGAAGCGCGAGGGGCTCATCGGCGATGACCACATCGTCGGCGAGATCGGGGAGCTGCTGGTCGACCCGCCGCGCATCCAGGGCCGGCGGTCCCCGCAGGAGATCACTCTGTTCAAGTCACTGGGACTCGCTATCGAGGACGTCGCGGCGGCTCGCCGAATTTACGACCGCGCGCTCGCCACCGGCGCGGGCAAATGGCTCGAGCTCGGCGGTCTGCGCGATGCCCACGCCTGACGAGATCCGGCTCGAGGACATTCGTGCGGCTCGCGACCGGCTCGCTGGCCTCGTGACGCGGACGCCGCTCGTTAGGCTCGACGTCCCGGACGCGGCCGGGCAACTCTGGCTCAAGCTCGAGAACCTCCAGCCGATCGGCTCCTTCAAGCTTCGCGGCGCGGCGAACGCCATGCTGAGCGCAGAGCAGCACCGCCTGGCACGCGGGGCGTATACGGCGAGCGCCGGCAACATGGCGCAGGGGGTCGCGTGGAGTGCGCGGCACCTCGGCGTCCCCTGCACCGTCGTGGTGCCGGAGCACGCGCCTCAGACCAAGGTCGACGCGGTGGAGCGACTCGGAGGCCGAGTCGTCAAGGTGCCGTTCGATCGATGGTGGCAGACACTGGTCGACCATTCATATCCCGGAATGGATGGCCTGTTCGTTCACCCCGTGTCGGACCCGGCTGTCATCGCGGGAAACGGGACCATCGGTCTCGAGATCATCGAAGACCTGAGCGATGTGGACACGATACTGGTGCCGTTCGGCGGCGGCGGGCTGAGCTCCGGGATTGCCACCGCGGTTCGCGCGCTGCGACCTGATGTGAAGGTGTTCGGTTGTGAGGTCGCGACCTCGACCCCGCTGACCTCGGCGCTCGCCGCCGGGGAGCCTGTGCGCGTCGTGCGGAGCCCGAGCTTTATCGATGGCATCGGCGGCAACGGCGTGCTCGCGGAGATGTGGCCCCTCGTGAGCACGCTACTCGCGGGTGCCCTGGTGTCGAGCGTGGAGCAGATCGCGGCCGCCGTTCTCCTGTTGCTGGAGCGCGCCCGTGTCGTGGCCGAGGGCGCGGGCGCGGCATCGCTGGCGGCGGCGTTGGGTCACCGCGTGGGCGGCAAGGTTGTCTGCGTCGTCTCGGGTGGGAACATCGATGACGCCAAGCTCGCGACGATTCTGAATGGCGGAGTACCCGTATGATCGTGCTCGTGCTCAATGCCGGCTCGTCCTCGCTCAAGTTCCAGCTCATTCGCACGGACTTGCTCTGCATCGCCAACCACCTGGACGAGAAGCTCGCGCGCGGGACGATCGAGCGTGTTGGCGGCGAAGCGGTTTTCACGCTTCGGGGTCGCGACGATCATGTGGTGCGCGGCTCGGCGCCGATGCGTGACCTGCGGGCGGCGGTCGAATACATCGTGACGTGGCTTGCCTCCGACGAATCGGGGCGCGTCATTGGCAGCGTTGGCGAGATCGAGGCGGTCGGCCACCGGGTCGTGCACGGCGGAGAGCGCTTTCAGCGCTCCGTTCGCATCGATGACAGCGTGCTGCGTGGGATGGAGGAGATGATCGAGCTCGCCCCGCTGCACAATCCGCACAACCTCAAAGGAGTGGCGGCAGCGCGTGCCGTGTTAGGCGCCGAGCTCCCGAACGTCGCCGTCTTCGATACGGCGTTTCATCACACGTTACCCGAGAAAGCGTATCTCTACGCGATCCCGTACCAGCTCTACCGGCGGCACAAGGTTCGACGCTACGGCTTCCACGGAACGTCGCACCGGTACGTCTCCTACCGATGGCGAGAGCTCACGCTTGTGTCTCGCGAGGACACCCGCATCATCACGCTTCACCTCGGGAACGGATGCTCGGCGTGCGCCATTGACCATGGGAATTCGGTGGACACGTCCATGGGCTTCACCCCGCTCGAGGGGCTCGTCATGGGGACGCGCTCCGGTGACCTCGACCCCGCGGTCGTGGAGTTTCTCGAAGCGAAGGAGGGACTAACGGCGACCGCGGTGGACAATCTGTTGAACAAGCAGTCCGGCCTTCTCGGCATCTCCGGCCTCACGAACGACATGCGGGACTTGCTCGCGGAAGCGCACGAGAACGATGACCGCCGCGCCCGCCTTGCCATCGACATGTTCTGCTATCGCGCCCGCAAGTACATCGGGGCGTACCTTGCCGCGTTAGGTGGCGCCGACGCGATCATCTTCGCCGGCGGGATCGGCGAAAACGCCCCGGAGGTGCGTGCCCAGATCTGTCGCGGCCTGGAGTGGACGGGCGTCGAGATCGACGAGGAAGCGAACAGGCGCATGGTGGGTGGCGGCGAAGGCCGCATAACGACACATTCCTCGCGTCTCGCCGTCTGGGTCATTCCGACCGACGAGGAGCTCCTGATCGCCCGCGACACGTTCCGTGTCGTCACCGGCGTCGAAGGCCGCTATTAGCCCACACGCATGATCGTCAACCTCTTGCTGCTGCTGGTCCCGATCTCGGCGCTGCTCGAGTACGTGTTCCACGCCTCGCCGGTGTGGGTGTTCATCGTCGGGATCCTGGCGATCATTCCCCTCGCGGAGTGGATCCGCCGCGCGACGGAGCATCTCGCGGTTCGCGCCGGCTCCGAGATCGGCGGTCTCGTGAACGTGACGTTCGGCAACATGGCCGAGCTGATCATCGCGCTCTTCATCCTCGCCTCGGGCGCGACCGATGTCGTGAAGGCGCAGATCACGGGGTCGATCATCGGGAACGCGCTGCTCGGGCTCGGGCTGGCCATAGTCGTTGGCGGATGGAAGCGGCACACGCAGACCTTCCCCCGAGAGCGTGCCGGCCTGCAGTCGAGCCTCCTCATCCTGTCGGTCATCGCGCTGCTCGTTCCGGCACTGTTCGATTTCACCGAGCGGGGGCTCAACCAGACCGCCGTTGAGCGCTCGCGCCTGGACGAGAACCTGAGTCTTGGCGTGTCGGTGGTGCTGATCATCATGTACTTCGCGAACATCGCGTACACGCTGGTCACCCACCGTAACGTCTTTTCCCGCGAGGAGGACGCGGATGCGATGCACGGCGAGGCGTGGCCGCTCTGGAAGTCGATCGCCGTCTTGTTAGGCGCGACGGCAGCCATCGCCCTCGAGGCCGAGCTGGTCTCCGGCGCACTGGAGGCAACGTCTGAATCGCTCGGACTGTCGCCTTTCTTCCTCGGCGTCACCGTCCTCGCGGTGGTCGGCAACGCAGCGGAGTACGTGTCGGCGGTCTACTTCGCCCGGCGTGATCGAATGGGGTTGGTCTTCACCATTACGGTTGGCGCCACCGTGCAGGTCGCGTTGCTCACAGCCCCGGTCCTGGTCATCATCTCGTACTTCATGGGCCACCCGATGAATCTGGTGTTCCAGAACCCGATCGAGCTGATCGCAATCGCCGCGGTGGCGTTCGGCGTGAACGCGATTGCGCACGACGGTGAGACGACCTGGTTCGAGGGACTGCTGCTGCTTGCCGTGTACGTGATCCTCGGCATGGCATTCTTCCTGGTTCGTTAGCAGGCAGCCTCGCCGACGTCCGTACCGCCGGACATATTCGGATGGGATGTATTCGACGTGCATCTTCTGCCACGCCGCGCTCGAGGCCAATGACACCATCGAGCACTTTCCCATAGGCCGGCGACTCGCGTTCGACTCCGAGCGCGGGCGGCTGTGGGTCGTCTGCAGACGCTGCCGACAGTGGAACCTCACTCCGACCGAAGAACGGTGGGAAGCCATCGAAGAATGCGAGCGGCAGTACCGTGACACCCGGCTGCGAGTCTCGACGGACCACATTGGCCTGGCCCGGCTGGCGTCAGGGCTGGAGCTCGTCCGGATCGGCCGCCCGCAACGCCCCGAATTCGCCGCGTGGCGGTACGGCGATCAGCTCGGCCGCCGGCGTCGAGCCGCGTTCGTCAAAGTCGGCATCGGGCTCGGCGCGTTAGGCGCGGTGGTGGCAGGCGGCGCCGCGGTAGGCGTCGGCATCGGCAGTTTCGGATGGATCATTGGTCAGTTGGGCGAGCGCATCGTGAAGGGTTCACCCGAGCGCATCGTCGCGCGCCTCCCTTCGCCCGACGCCGGCGAAATCACGGTTCGCGCAAAGCACCTCAAACATCTCCGGCTCGTCGGGTTCGACCGGGCCGGCTGGCAGCTCGGGGTACCACATCGGAAGGCGATCGTGACGCTGGAGGGCGACAGCGCGATCCAGGCGTTGGGCAAGCTGCTCCCGCAGCTGAACCGGTTCGGAGGCTCGCGTGAGCGCGTCGCCGAAGCCGTCTCGCTCATCGAGCGCGCGAACGACCCGATCCGCTTATTCGATGTCGCCGCGCGCCAGGCGATGAACCGCAACACACCCAAGATCTCCGCGCTGCCGGAGGCGACACGGCTCGCGCTGGAGATGGCGGCGCACGAGGATAGCGAGCGACGAGCGCTGGAGGGCGAGCTTGCGCTGCTCGAACAGGCATGGAAGGAGGCGGAAGAGGTCGCGGCGATCGCCGACAACATGTTTCTGCCTCCGTTCGTCGAGGACTGGCTCCGCAAGCACCGGAAAGGCTAGGATGGCGCGTGCTCGATGGTCGGACCGAAGCGTCAGGTCCATCGATCTGACCCCAATTCGGCGGCAGGCGCTGTCCGCGGCACTCCTTGCCGCCGCGTTAGGTTGCATAGGCGGTTCGGTCGATGCCCCTCCTCCTGCCGCCGTCGCGGATGCGGCCGGTGACTCGCTGCCAGTGCTGCCGCCGTCGGTCGTCGACGCGCCGATCACCTATGATCTCAGCCCGGCGTTTGCCACCCTCGAGGCGGCGGTGCCCCGCCGGTTCGGCGACATCGGAACACGAAAGCGAAGCACCACGAACCGGCACGTCTCGACCGCGTTCGCGGCGGAGCGAACGCCGTTCGAGATCACACGCGAGGGCACAACGGTCCGCGTTGCCACTGTCCTCGAGTACCAGGGCAAAGGCTGGTACAAGACGCCAGTCGGCGCCGAGGTGTCCGGGTCGTGCGGGATGAGTGGCCTCCGACCTCGCGTGTCCGTCGCGATCGCGACGACCCTTCGCATAACGCCCGGCTGGGGGCTTCGTGGCAAGAGCGAGGTCACGACCGTCGCCCCGTTCAGCACGGACCGGCGGGACCAGTGCAAGGTGACGATCTTCAACGTCGACGTCACCGATCGCGTCGTTGCCGCGGCCAGATCGGAGCTCGAGAAGCGGCTCTCGGCCCTCGACGAGAAAATCGCGACAGTCGACGTCCGATCGCGCATTGACAACTGGTGGCGGCTCTTGCAGCGGCCCATCCGATTGTCCGACAGCGTCTGGCTGCGACTCGAACCGCGCGTGGTACACCTGGGACCCATTGCCGGCTCGTCGCGAACGCTATCGCTCGACGTGGGCCTTCAAGGCGAGCCGCACGTCGTCACTGGGCCACGGCCACCCGATGGTACGGATTCGCTTCCTCCCCTCCGTCGCGAGCGGGCGAAGCACGAGCAGGCCCTTCACGTCCTTCTCGAGGGTGAGCTCAGCTACGATCTCGCCAACGCAGTGCTCACGAAGAACGTCGTCGGCAAGCGAGTCCGTCGCGGCGTCCGGTGGATCACGATCCGCGACGCGCGCCTGTCAGGCATCGGTGGCGGTCGCGTGGCGCTCGCGCTCCGTTTCGACGGGGCAGCGAGCGGCATCGTGTATCTCGTGGGGACTCCGCGCTTCGATCCGGAGACCCGGCAGCTGTACGTGCCGGATCTCGCCTATGACGTGAGCAGCGCCGACCTCCTCGTGCGCGGCCTCGAGTGGATGCGTCGCAGTGACGTACAGGAACTGCTTCGCACCCGGGCACGGTTTCCTGTGGCCGATCTCGTCGAGCAGGCACGTCAGCGCCTGGAACGGGGGATGAACCGCTCGCTTGGCCAAACCGCCCGGCTCGAGGCACGAATAGCGACCGGAGACGTGCTGGCAGTGCGGGCGACGTCGCGCGGTATCCTCGTCCGTGCGAGCGCGAACGGGTCGGCCCGCTTGGAAGTGAACCGAATCCCCGCACTTTCCGGTCGATGAGCGGCTCGCTCCATCATTACCTTTCCGGGGTCGTGCGATCGCTGACAGGCGTCCTTCGGTGATCGTCACCGCGCTCGGAGTCCGCATATGCTGACAAGAAAGGCGAAGGCGTTCTGGCCGCTGCTCCTGCTTCTGGTTTTCGCCGACTGTACGACCAAGCGGCTCGCCGAGGAGCATCTCGTGCCGGAGCACATCCCGCATCCCGTCGTGGGTGATGTGGTTCGCCTGACGCTCGCCTACAACCCGGACGCGGCGTTCTCCTTCTCGCTCGGACAACATTCCCGGGTGGGCTTTACCGTGCTCGCCATCGCGGTGCTCGTCGCGCTGGGCAGCGTGTACCGGTCGACGCCTGCGCAGGACCGGTTGCAGGCGGCCGCGCTCGCGCTCGTCGCCGGCGGAGCAATCGGCAACGTGATGGATCGATTCCGCACGCCTGGCGGTACGTATCGCGGCGTCGTGGACTTCATCGACATCGGCGTGGGCGGCTGGCGATTCTGGACCTTCAACCTCGCGGACGTTGGGGTGACCTGCGGGGCGATCCTGCTCGCGCTGCTGTTGCTGCGACGTGGGGATCGGTCGCCGGCCGACGCCTAACGATCTCATCCTGGCCGCATGAATCGTATCGAAGTCGTCGAGGCCGACATCACGACGCTTGCCGTTGACGCGATCGTCAATGCAGCGAACACATCGCTGCTCGGCGGCGGGGGCGTCGATGGCGCCATTCATCGCGCGGCCGGTCCGGAACTGCTCGCGGAGTGCCGAACGCTGGGCGGCTGCGAGACGGGTAAGGCGAAGATCACTCGCGGCTATCGGCTGCCGGCTCGGTGGGTCATCCACGCGGTCGGCCCAATATGGCGCGGCGGCTCCCACGGGGAGCCCGAGCTGCTCGCGTCCGCCTACCGCGAGTCGCTCCGCCTGGCGATGGCGCATGGGGTGCGGACGATCGCGTTCCCCGCGATCAGCTGCGGCGTATATGGGTACCCCGTCGGCGAAGCCGCCTCGATCGCGGTCGGCGAGGTTCGGTCGTTCCTGCAATCCGAGCCGGTCATGGAGCGGGTGATCCTCACCTGCTTCGGCCAGACTGTTCTCGACGCCTACCTGCGTGCCGTCGCGCAGCCGGCATGACGCTCGCACTCTGAATCGCACCGTACGCTGATGCCGTCCACTCGACTGCCCGCTCCATGCTGACGAAGTCGTTCCTTGGCGCCGCGCTGCTCGCGCTCCTTCCGCTCTCGGAACCCCGACAGCGCGCTGACAGTGCGATCGCGTACGCCGCGGCGCAGGATGCGGCACCCGCCCTCAGCGATTCAGCGTTTGCCGCGCTCGTGGCGCGGGTCTCGGAGCCCGGTGGCTACTTCGACTCCGACAATCTGATCTCCAACGAGTCCTCGTACCTGCACGTGCTCGGCGGCATGCGGCGGATCGGCGTCAACGGCGGTGGGTATGTGGGCGTCGGGCCCGATCAGAACTTCTCGTACATGGCCCAGGTCCGGCCGCGCGTCGCGTTCATCGTCGACATCCGCCGCGACAACCTCCTACAACACCTCCTGTTCAAGGCGCTGTTCGAGATGTCGCGGAATCGGGTGGAGTATCTGGCACTGCTGACGGGGCGCGCGGTGCCTAACGACGTGGCGAAGTGGAACCGGCGGACCATCACGGAGATCGTCGACTTCATCGACAAGAGTGCGCCCGACCCGGACCAGTTCGAGACGACGCGAGGGGTCGTCCGGACGAAGGTGCGACGCTATGGCATCCCCGTGACACCGGCGGAGCTCGAGACGATCAGCCACATCCAGCAGGCGTTCTTCGACGGAGGGCTCGACCTCAAGTTCACGAGCCTCGGCCGCGCGCCGCGGGAGTACTACCCGAACCTGCGAAAGCTGCTGCTCGAGCGCGATCTCACCGGCAAACAGGCGAACTATCTCGCGAGCGAAGACGATTTCCAGTACCTCAAGTCGCTCGAGGCGAGAAATCTCGTGATCCCGGTCGTCGGCAACCTCGCCGGACCGCACGCGCTGCGGGAAATCGGCCGCGTGCTCACCGAACGCGGCGAGAAGTTGTCGGTGCTCTACGTATCGAACGTGGAGTTCTATCTGATGCGTGAGGGCAGCTTCGACACGTTTGCGGCGAGCGTCCGAACGCTCCCCTACAATGCGCGCAGCGTGATCATCCGAAGCTATTTCGGCGGCGGGTTTTACGGGTCGCACCCGCAGAGTGTCCCTGGCTACTTCAGCACCCAACTGCTCCAGACGGTGGATTCCTTCGCCCAGGAAGCCGGGCGCGGTGGCTACGCGACGTACAACGACCTGGTTTACAAGCACAACGAGCAGCTGAAATAGACGGCCGGCTGCCGTCTGCCGCCTGCCGCCCGTCGCCCGTCGCCCGTCGCCCGTCGCCCTATTACTGTAGAGTCCGCTCCAGTATATTGACCCGGCGCGAGCCTGTGTCGTCTGATTATCATGTGGGTGCGGCGCGATCTCGACAGCCGCCCTCACAAACGCCCCGGTCTACCCACCGAGTCCTCCTTTCGCGACCGCTCCGATGCCGAAAACGAAGCAGAGCCGTTCCACCAGCCCCGCGGCCACCAGCGGCTCCCATCCCACGGTTTGCGACAAGGCCGATGTCCTCTTCCGATCCGCCGCCGAGTGCTGTCGGCAGCATCGTCGTTATGCACGGCTGATCGAGATGAACACCGACGAGACCGAGCAGGTCGCCGCGCTCCGGCTCGTCGCCGCGAGCGACGAGCAGCTCACCAGCGCTGCCGCGTCGTACGAGTCGTCTTGCATGAGCGTCAACGGCGAGCGACGTGACGACTGGTGGCACAAGGCGAACAACCTCTGGCTCGCGTGCCGGGAATACAATCGCCGGCACTCGCTGAGCGATGACGCCTCTGGTGAGTTCAGAGCACACGATGTGACGAAGCTCACATCGCTCGGCGTCGAATACGAGCTCGAAGCCTCTGCTCTGCTCGCCCTTCAGCACGCTGTCGAAGCCTATAGAAAGCTTCGCCCCGAAGCGGACCTCAGCCCGATCGCGCAGCGAAGCTGATCGGCGCTGATCCGCCCATCGGCGCGCCGTAAGGGCCCGGGCTCATAGCAGCCCGGGCCCTTCGTGTTTTCGAGAGCAGACTGCAGCATCGCGACCAGCGCGCACGGTGATTATCGTCCTCTGAGGGGCGCGCGTCCCGGACGACCATTCGTGACCACGACAGTGGAGGAATCGCGTGAGCGACGATGCAGTGATCGTCCTTCGGAAATACTCGAGCGAAGTGGAAGCGACGATGGCTCACCTGGTGCTCGAGGCACACAACATTCCGTCTGCCGTCATGCGCGATACCGCCGGCGGAATGATCCCGTCGATGGCGCTGCTCTATCCCGTGCGCCTCGCCGTGCGCCGTGAGGACGCCGATGAGGCTCGACGGATTCTCGACGCGGAAGCGCCATTGCAGTCGGAGGATGGTGGCGGCGAAGCGATCGAGGAGCCGCACGACTTCGCGGTGAACTGGACGCCGGATCAGGATCTCAAGGACGACGAGGACGAGGAGCGAGAGTCGGACTCGCGCTGGTGATTCGTCTTCGGTACCGCGGCGGTTCAGGAGCACTCGTTCGACCGCGGATGCAATGAATCGATGTCGGTGAGCTGAAGCCGCCCGCGTATCATCGCGTGCCCGATTCGAGTGCACGCGTGATCATCCGCTGCTACCTCTCACCGCAAGCGCTCGCGCACGTCCAGCACGCGTTCCCGCCACCGCATTGCGTCAGCAACGCGATCACGTGGGGCGCCCTCGTGTCCGACCTGCAGCGTCGACGGTGCGACGTCGCGATCGTCGACCCGTGCGCTGGCGGCGATCACCGCGCGCAGAGCCGACTGAGCATACTCACCCAGGCGATGACCCTCGTGCCGTCCATCCCGGTCATCGGATACGTCTCGGTGACGGCGTCCGCGATTCGGGTCGTGCAGGCGCTCGTTCGTTCGGGCGCGCCGGAGATCGTGATTCGTGGGGTGGATGACTCCCTCGATGCGCTGGCCGGCGTAATTCATCGAGCCGTCGCCAAGTGCGGGTGGGGCGACCTCGCGAGCGCGCTCGATCCCCTGCTGCGGGCTCTTCCCCTTCCGATTGGTGCGGCCATTCAGACGGCATTCACTCACCCGGAGCAGGTACGATCGGTTTCTGATTTGGCGGCGGCGGCGCGAATGACTCGACGCTCGCTCGACCGGTGGCTGGCGCGCGCCGGGCTCTCCCCGGCGCGAACGCTGCTGTCCTGCGCTCGCGTGAACGCCGCGTTCCACCTGCTCGCCGGAGGAAGCGTCCGCGTGGGCGAGGCAGCGCTGTTGGTGGGCTGCTCATCCCCGCGCTCGCTGACCCGCGAGCTCAGCGCAATCACGGGCCGCCCGGCGTCCGAGGCGACACGCGTCTCGAGAGATGCGTTTGCCGCAACGATCTGCCGGCGTCTGGTGCGCCGACCAAACGCACCCGCCGCGTGCTCGTCGTATTGACGCGTCGCGGTCTCGCTCCCTACGATGTCCCTCTGCCTTCCGAGTCCCATCGCTTTCTCTCGCCGTCCCTCGCCGTGGGATCGTTCCCTGCTACGCGTCACTCCGTCGTCGCCGGCATTGCAAGCCCGGACGTCCACACCCGTCGCGTCGCCTTCGACGCGCTCGTGTCGGCGTACTGGCGCCCAGTGTACAAATACGTCCGGATCAAATGGCGTCGCGACCGTGAGGACGCGGCAGACCTGACGCAGGAGTTCTTCGCGCGCGCGTTCGAGAAGGGCTCACTCGGGCGTTTCGAGCCAGCGCGGGCGCGCTTTCGCACATTCCTTCGCCTGTGCCTCGATGGCTTCGTGGCGAACGAGATCAAGGCGCGCGGACGTCTCAAGCGAGGTGGCGACGTGTCATTCGTCCCCATCGATTTCTCGGCCGCGGAGCACGAGCTCTCGATGCATCCCGCGGCGAACGGCACCGATGCGGCGGGTCTCGTGGGCACCGACGAGGACGATCTGTTTCGTCAGGAATGGGTCCGCGGCCTCTTCTCGGATGCGGTCGCCGCGCTGCGGGCGTCCTGCGAGGCCGCGGGCAAGACGACGCAGTTCGCCGTATTTCAACGCTACGATCTGGACGATCACCCTGACGCTCGACCGACCTATGCGCAGCTCGCATCCGAGCTCGCGATCCCGGTCACGCAGGTGACGAACTACCTGGCGTTCGCACGGCGTGAGCTTCGCCGTCTCGTGCTCGAGCGCCTCCGGGCACTCTGCGCCACCGACGAGGAGTTCCGGCTCGAAGCCCGCGAGCTTCTTGGCAGCGATCCAACATCGCGGCCCGCATGAGCACCATGTCGGACAGCGCGCTGCGCCGGCTGCGAGATGCCGCGGATGCACCCGATCTCACCGGCACGAAGTACGAGATCGTGGATCGTATCGGTCAGGGCGGCATGGGGACCGTTTACCGCGCGCGTGATCGCGAGCTGGGTCGGGAGATCGCGCTCAAAGTCGTTAGGCTTCCCGAGGGCGCACCGGACATCGCCGCCCGCATGATGCGTGAAGCGCGCACGCTGGCACGGCTCGAGCATCCCGGGATCGTGCCGGTGCACGACGTGGGCACGTTACTGGATGGCCGCGTGTTCTACGCGATGAAGCTCGTCCGCGGCGCTCCTCTCCACGAGTTGTCCGCGATCGGTCTCGCCGAACGACTGCGGATCGTCGAGCGAGTCTGCGAGGCGGTGGCGTTCGCGCACGCGCACGGCGTCATCCACCGGGACCTCAAGCCGCAGAACGTGATGGTCGGTCCGTTCGGCGAGGTCCTCGTGATGGATTGGGGCGTGGCGAAGGTCGTGGGCGACGCCGCGTCCTCGTTAGGTATCGACGCCGTGCCCGGCACCGACGACGCCGCGGAGCCGTCGACGGGACACGGGGTCGTGCTCGGAACTCCGGGATACATGGCGCCCGAACAGGCCGCCGGTGATCCGTCGCTGGTCGATGCGCGCGCCGATGTCTACGCGATCGGTGCGATTCTGCGCGACCTGACCGTGGCCGACGGTGTTGCGGCGCGTCCTGATGCGTTGGGAGACGTTTCGCGGCCGCTCCGCGCGATCATACGCCGAGCGATGGCGCCTGAGCCGGGCGAACGTTATCCCGATGTAACCGCGCTCGCGCGCGACGTGGCTGCGTTCCGCGCCGGAGATCGAGTGACTGCGTACAAGGAGAACCTCTTCGAGCGCACCCGACGCCTGGCTATCCGCCACAGTACGCCGATTCTGCTGGTGCTCGCGTACCTGCTCATGCGCCTGACGTTCCTCGCGGTGTTCGGCCGTTAAAGGAGTCCACCTGCCACGTTGAATGGGATGGGAGAGTCTCTCGATTCCCGATTCCCGATTCCCGATTCCCTTTCATAACTCCACTCGAACTATGAAAAAGCCCGTTTTCGGCATGCTCCTCGGCGGCCTCCTCGGAATTCCCGACGGTCTTTCCGCCCTCGTTTCGGCCGGCGACGACCCTAACGTGCGCGCCGGCATCGTCGGGATCGTGATCGGATCGACGGTGAAAGGCTTGATCACAGGTCTGTTGATCGGCTGGTTCGCCCGGAAGACGAGCTCACTCCCACTCGCGATAGTGTTCGGAATGGCGGTGGGGCTCGCGCTGGCGTTCTGCGTGTCGCTGCTGCAGGTCGCGGGAGGTCAGCCAGCGTATTACTGGCAGATCATGACACCCGGCGCGATTCTGGGAATCATCGTCGGATACGCGACGTTCAACCACCGCGAGCTGGGGATCGGGAATCGGGAATCGGGAATCGGAACTGCTCGCTAACGACTCCCGACCGCTCAGCTACAAACGGAACAAATAACTGAGCTTGATGAAAAACGCGTCCACCGTGCGCTCCATCCCGCGGAAACGCAGATGCTCCGGCCCCTCGTACGAGCCACCGTATCCGGCAAACAGGACTGTCCCCGGGATCGGCGTGTAGGAGAACAGCCAGTCGACCCGCAGATCGTTCCGCGAGAACCCGACATCGCGAGCGAAGCTGCCGTCCGCCTGCTGCCTGACGATCGCGTAGTTCGTCCGAGAGTCATCGTAGAGCGTATCCTGCTGCTCGGCGTCGTACTGACCCACGACGCGAAAGAACATCGGACGCGCGATCTGATACTCGACCTTGAGCCGCGGGATCTTCCTGATGCCGACCGTACTGCCGTCCGTCTTTCGGTTGTACTCGATGTGCTGGTACGTCGCATCGATGCGAAGCTTGTCGATCGGGCGGAGGCTCAGGTTGCCCGTGAAGTTCAGGATATGCGCCGACGACCACTCGTAGAAGTTTTCGTCCTGGCCCCAGATGTAGAACAGGTCGAACGCGAACCGCTTGAACTGCGGCGTGCCTAACGACAGGACGAAATCCAGGTTGTTGAGGCGCCCAACGCCCGTGAATGGAATCGTGTCGAATCCGGCGGCCGTGGGCTGGAGCAGTCGATAGCCACTGTAGAAGGCGTCGTCGAAGCCGAATTTCTCGATGAGCACCGAGGCGCCGCCTCGCCAGCCACCGCGGAACGTCGTGTTCTCGTTGAAGTGCAGCTTGCCGTCCTGGTAGGACTTCCCATGCATGAACTGGTCGTACTGCCACGTCAGCATGTAGTTGACCTGCAGCTGCGTGTTCTGTACGAGCCCGCCCGGCTTGCCGAAGAAATTGAAGCGGTGATTGAGACCAGTATTCACCAGGCCGACGCGTGAGAGGAAGCCCGCGTCCGCCCGGAAATCCGGATCCGTGGCGGCGATCGAGTACGTGAGTCCGAAGTTCCGTCCGTTGCGATCGACGCTCGTGTTCCAGAGCGGCGCGTTCGACGTTTCTCCGACCAGGCGCGTGGAGCTTCCACCCGCCTGTGCGCGAACCGTGTAGATCTTGTCGAACAGGAACCGGCCGTCGAGTCCGAGAACGCGATTTGAGTACTGGCCGTCGATCTTGTCGGTGTAAACAAGGCCCAGCCGCGACTGGCCGCCCAGGTCACGGGTCGCGCGGAGGATGTTGTAGAGCGGTCGGTTCGCGTTCGACCGAGTGTCGGGGTTCGTCCAGTTGATCGAGGTGGTGGGGTCGTCGAGCGCCGAGAGAAACGCGATGTTGGTACCCGCGACCTTGCCGGTCAGCTTCGCCGCCCCATCCGGCTTCACGATTTGTCGCGTGTACACGAGGTTCGTCGGCGTCGAGAAGTTCTCGAGCCCTTCGAGAAAGAACGGGCGTCGTTCGGGGTATGAGACCGCCGCGCGCGGATCGTAACTGATCGCCGCGACGTCCGCCTCGACCTGCGCGAAGTCCGGATTCACGGTCCCGTTGAACGTGAGGTTATTCGTAATGCCCCAGCGGACGTTGCCTCCGACCTCCGGCCCCTCGCGCGTGTAGTCCCATCGCCCGTCCGACGCCTCGGCGCCGTTGCTGCGCGTGACCACCTCGGGAATGACGTCCACGACGAGCCCCCGACGCAGATCCTTGAGGCCGATCAACCGTCCTGACTGGCCGAGAAACGATGCGCCGGCGCGACTGGCGGGTGCCCAACTGTCTTCCTGTCCCGAGTGCTGTACCTGCCTGACCACGTTGATGCCCCAGTCCTGCACGTCCTTCGACTGATAGCGCAGGCTCTTGAACGGAATGCGAATCTCGACCTGATACCCGAACGGCGTCACGTGGCCCTTGGACTCGAACACGAAGTTCGCGCTCAGGTCCGCCTGCTCGCGGGCGGACTGCGCACTGCCGAATGCACCGCCGCCCCTGCTGCCGGTCCCTTCGTTCAAGGTGCCGTCCGCCTGCACGCCTAACGGGTTCACCGCGAACACCATGGCCTGGCGACCGTCGTTGAACGTGCCGAGCAGGATCTGGACGTTCTCGTCAGTGAAGATCTTGTCGCGGTCGAGCAGGTGCGCGTTCACGAGCCCATGGGCTTCATACGCGCGGACACCGAAGTGGATCGCCGTCGGTGAATACCACACCAGCACCTGCGTCGAGTCGGTCGCGGGCAGACCGTCCACCGGCTGGAATTGCGAGAACCCCGTCAGTACTACCGCCTGCGACCACACCGCCTCGGTGAGCTCGCCGTCGATGGCGACATCGGCTTCGACGCGCGGAGGCGGGACGTCGAGCTTCTTCTCCCGGCCACTGTAGACGGTACCGGGGTCGGAGACGTGCGAAACGGCGAGCAGTGCAACGAGGGCGCGCATGCGTCGTGATGAGGGAATCGGCTTGGCCGCTCGGCGCGGTGCCGATGGCAAGCCCGAAATATGGCTCCCGTCGCCGCGATATGCCGCTCCATTGTCACGCCCTGAGAAGACCGGATCCGTCGCCGGCAGCGGACCGCTATCGCGTCACGAGGATCTCGGCACGATAGTCCGCGGAGTCGATCCCCGTGTTCGCTTTACGCTCCGGCACAAGGTTCACGAGCGCAATCGTGTAGCCATCCCACTCGGTCTTCTTCGGCTCGAGGGTCGTGTGAAGCGCCGCCACCGCGGCCTTGCTCCCCTGCTCGATTTTGAGTGCGATCTCGCCGTCGCCCGCCCAGACACATACGACGTCGGTGGGGCACCGCGAATCGCCTTCGACGCTCCGGAAGGTGAGACGAAGATCTCCCACCGTGACCGATTCACCGACCTTCATCGCGAACGATCTGCCGAGCTCCTGCTGGGAAACCGTGTGGTTGTTGCGCGAGGCCGCCGTGATGTCGGCGGACTTGTTGCTCGAACAGGCAGCCAGCGCCGCGAAGAGCAGCCCGGCAGTCAAATGGCGCATCGTCGTACCTCGAAGTGAAGTTCGCTCAGAGGTTGGTCGTGCATGCGGCCCGCAACCGTTCGGTCACGGGCCGCACCGATCATTGGTTACCCCGCCTAACTCGCGCTCGGCGAGCGCGGTCACGTGGACTGATTCGCGACGCTAGAAGCCGAAGTGCACGCCGAGGGTCAGCGCGACGTTGTTCATGGTCTTGCCGTTCAGGTTGAACGACGTCGCTTCCTTGAAGTCGAACTTGCCGAGGTAGTCCTTCGCCATGAGCTTGACGCCGAAGTTCGGGCTGAGCTTCACGTCGACGCCACCGCCGAAGTTGTACGCGACGTTGGTCGCGTTCGTGTTGAGGAAACTCGACGAGACCTCGTAGCGCATCGCGCCAATACCGCCCTGCACGAACGGAGTCACTGTGGGCGCAGATTGAAGAGGAATTTTGAGCTCCACACCGCCGTCGTAGAGGAGCGCCTTGCTCGAGCCGACATCGAGCCCCCCGATGATCGGGACCCCGACCTTCAGGTCCGTGCTGGAGTAGCCCACGTTGCCGTACAGCGCGACGTTTTTCGCCATCGTTAGGCTCATCTGGGCGCCGTACACGGGGCCGCTGCCGGAGGACACACTCGTGCCGATCGGCCCCTCGATCATCTTGCCGAACATCATGTAGCCGGCGTACGGCGACACGTCGAACACCGTCGGTTTGGCCTGTTGCGCGGCAAGCGGAAGGGCGCCGAGACTCGCGGCGAGGCCGATTACCGACGTGCGAAGTACGAGGCGTTTCATCTATCCTCCCTCTCTCTTTCTGACTGTAGGCGTTGAGAACCACGCCCGTGAGAAAGGCAGGACCGGTGCCGACGATGGCGCCGCTAACAGGCTGATCTAAGTTGTTGATATCAAATCTGATACATAACATCACGGACTCTACCTTATCGCCATTCTGTCCGCGACGGTGGACATTTCCCGTTCCCGACAAAGACAGCCCCGGCAAGGGATGCCGGTCGCGGACAGCAAACAGCGCCAGGTCCTACCCTGCCGCGAGCTGATCCCAGAACGCGGCCACCGCCTTGGCACCCTTCACGAAATTCTCATCGCTGATCCATTCGTTAGGCGCGTGCGCGTTCTCGCCCGGTAGCCCGAACCCCATGAGGAGCACCGGCGTGCCCAGAATGCGCTGGAAGTCGCCGACCACCGGAATCGATCCCCCTTCCCCAACGATCACGGGCTCACGACCGAACGCCGCCGTGAGCGCGCGACGCGCGGCGTCGAACACCGCGCCATCCAGCTCCGCGCGCCACGGCCGTCCGCCACTCAGGTTTTCCACCGTCACCGTCACGCCGTTTGGCGCAACACGCTTTACGTGCGCCATCATCAGTCGTTCGATCTCCTCAGGCTGCTGATCCGGAACGAGACGGCAGCTGACCTTCGCCATCGCCTTCGAAGGCAGGACCGTCTTCGCGCCTTCGCCGGTGTAGCCGCTGAGCAGGCCGTTCACCTCACACGTCGGACGAGTCCAGATGCGCTCGAGCGTCGAGTACCCTTTCTCGCCGCCAAGGGCGGGCACGCCGGTCTGCTGCTGAAACACCCCCTCGTCGAACGGAAGCCGTCGAATCGCCGCGCGTGCCTCGTCGCCCCAGTCCCGCACGGCATCGTAGAAACCAGGGATCGCAATGGTGTGTGTGTGCTCGTCATGAAACGTCGCGATGATGCGCGCCAGTGCGGTCGCGGGATTCACGACGGCGCCCCCATAGCTCCCGGAGTGCAGATCGACGCTCGGACCGGTGACATTGATCTGGAAGTACGCGAGCCCGCGCAGCGACGACACGATCGATGGCTGCCCGGGCGCGAACATCGCCGAGTCCGAGATCACGACCGCATCCGCCGCGAGCCGCTTGGCGTTTTCCTCGACGAACCGCTCGAGGTTCTCGCTCCCGACCTCCTCTTCCCCTTCCGCAAGCACGATCACGTTGATCGGAAGCTTGCCTCGAACCGCCAGGTGCGCCTCGAGCGCCTTCACGTGCAGGAAGAGCTGTCCCTTGTCGTCTGTGGCCCCGCGGGCGTAGATGCGACCGTCTCGGATCGTCGGCTCGAAGGGTGGCGACTCCCATAGCTCGAGCGGCTCGACGGGCTGCACATCGTAATGCCCGTAGATGAGGATGGTCGGGGCGCCCGGCGCACCGCGCCACTCGCCGAGGACGATCGGGTGACCCGACGTGGGCTGGATCGATGCGTCGAAGCCAATCTTCGTGAGCGCGTCACGCAGCCACTCCGCAGTGCGGCGGACATCGGCGGCGTGCTCGGAGCGAGCGCTCACGCTCGGGATCCGCAGCAGGTCGAACAGCTCATCGTGGATGCGTCGATCGTGCTTGTCGAGGTACTGGTCCAGGTCGGTCATCGGGAATCGGGAATTGGGAATCGGGAATCGACCTTCGCGGTTTGAGCTGATAACTGATGGCTGATGGCTACCGACTAAAGACTAACGAAGGACTACAGATTTCCCGACCATGGTTCTCCTCACGTCATCAGACCTCCGTGCCATGCTGCGGCTCGCGGTGCCCGTCGCCGCGGTGCAGCTCGGAATCATGGCCATGGGCGTCGTCGACACGATCATGGTAGGTCACCTATCGCCCGCGGCGCTCGCCGCCGTGGCCCTGGGCAATCTCTACTTCTTCATCGCCGGAATTTTCGGGCAGGGCACGCTCATGGCCCTCGACCCGGTCATCGCCCAGGCGGTGGGAGCGCGCGACGAGGAGGCGATCTCGCGAGCGCTGCAACGCGGGCTCGTGCTGGCGCTCGCGCTCACGATCTTCACGTGCGCGACGTTCGTGCCGGTCGAATGGGTGCTCGTCGCGCTCAAGCAGCCGCCGGAAGTCGTTCCCGATGCGGCGAGCTACGTGCGCATCGCGATTCCCGGCGTGTTCCCGTTCTACGCGTTCATCGTGTTTCGCCAATCGCTTCAGGCGATGCATCGCGTGGCGCCGGTGTTGTGGACCGTGCTGCTCGCGAACCTTCTCAACGCCGGGTTGAACTGGGTATTCATCTACGGCAACCTCGGGTCGCCGGCGCTGGGGGTTGCCGGATCGTCGATCGCGACGAGTGTGAGCCGTTGGGCCATGGCGCTCGCGGTGCTGTCGATCTCGGGGCGGCAGGTCTGGCACCACCTAACGCCGTGGCGCCCTGAAACGCTTGCGATCGAACCGCTCCGCCGGATGTTGCGGCTCGGGCTCCCGATTGGGGTGCAATACCTGCTGGAATACGGCGCGTTCGCGGCCGCGGCGCTGCTCATGGGCGTGCTCGGCACGACTCAGATGGCGGCGCATCAGATCGCGATCAATCTCGCGTCGTTCACGTTCATGGTGCCACTTGGTGTCTCCACGGCGACGGCCGTGCTGGTGGGTCACGCGATCGGCGCCGGGAATGAAGAACAGGCGAGACGGTCGGCGGTGGCCGGCATCTTCATCGGCGCGTCGTTCATGTGCGCGAGCGCACTCGGCTTCCATTTCTTTCCCACCGTGCTCGCGCGATTGTACACGGGCAATGCCGATGTCATCGTCCTGGCGGCCATGCTGATTCCGATCGCTGGGGTGTTTCAGGTCTTTGACGGCATTCAGGCCGTAGCGGCCGGTGTGCTGCGAGGGATCGGCGACACCCACGCGCCGGCGATCATCAACGTCGTAGGTTTCTGGCTCATCGGCTTACCGGTGAGCTGGGTCCTGGCGTTTCGGTTAGGCGGGGGCGCTGTGGGCCTGTGGTGGGGTATCGTCGTGGGGCTCGCCGCGGTCGCGCTCATCCTGCTGGGTCGCGTCCGCGTTAGGCTCGGCCGAACGATGCACCGCGTGATCATCGACGAAGCCGTCGGCTGAGGCGCTGTCATAGCACCGGGCATACGAGGCTGGATGCCCGCGCTGGTGCGCGTCATGCACGTTTTTTTCCCCGCTGTTTCCGGTCGCCTGTCGCCTGTCGCCAGCCGCCTGTTGTCCGTCCCCCGTCGCCCGTCCCCGGTATGTCAAACCGTCTCGCCAACGAAACCAGCCCCTACCTCACCCAGCACGCCGAAAATCCGGTGGATTGGTATCCGTGGGGAAACGAAGCACTCGAGCGAGCGCGGCGCGAGGACAAGCCCATACTCCTGAGCATCGGCTACGCGGCGTGTCACTGGTGCCACGTCATGGCGCATGAGTCCTTCGAGGACGAAGAGACCGCGCGGCTCATGAACGAATTGTTCGTGAACATCAAGGTCGACCGCGAAGAGCGGCCAGACCTCGACAGCATCTACATGCAAGCGACGCAGGCCATGACGGGCCATGGCGGCTGGCCGATGACCGTGTTCCTCATGCCCGATATGGCGCCGTTCTATACCGGCACGTACTTCCCGCCGGAAGATCGACACGGCATGCCGTCGTTCCGCCGCGTGCTTCGGGCCGTCGCCGACGCCTATCGCTCGCGTCGGAGCGGAGTCGAGGAGACCGCGGCGAAGATGCGCGAGCTCTACGCGAACGCCGCAGCCGTGATGGCCTCCACGGGCGCGCTCACGGCGACGACCCTCGACCGTGCCTATCGAGCGATCGCGCAGCGGTACGACGCCCGGAACGGCGGCTTCGAGGACGCGCCGAAGTTTCCGCAGCCGATGGTGCTGGACTTCCTGTTGCGCTACGGGCGACGCACCGGCACCGACTACCCACTCGAGATGGTCACGGCGTCGTTCCGCAAGATGGCGCGCGGCGGGATCTACGATCAGCTCGCTGGCGGCTTCCATCGTTATGCGGTGGATGCGACATGGACCGTGCCCCATTTCGAAAAGATGTTGTACGATAACGCCCTGCTCTCGCGGATCGGCGCGCACCTGTGGCAGGCAACCCAGGACCCGGAAATCCGCCGGGTGACCGAGGAGACGATCGACTGGGTCGCGCGCGAGATGACCGCGCCGGGCGGCGGATTCTTCTCCTCGCTCGACGCGGATAGCGAGGGCCATGAAGGGACATTCTACGTCTGGACACGCGACGAGCTCGATAGGGCGTTAGGCGAGGCAAAGGCGGTGGTCACCGCGTATTGGGGTGCCGCGGAGGAACCGAACTTCGAAGGGCGATACATCCTCCACGTGCCCAACAATCCAGCGGTTGTCGCGGCGCGCGCGGGTATCAGCGTCGATGAGGTGGCGGAAGCCGTTGCGCACGCCCGCGCTGTCCTGCTGTCGCGACGAGCGGCGCGTGAGCGGCCCGGTCGGGACGAGAAGATTCTCGCGGCATGGAACGGCCTCATGATCCGCGGCATCGCGGAAGCCGCTCGCGCGTTCGGGCGTGATGACTACCGCGCGCTCGCCGTGCGAAACGGCGAATTTCTGCTGCGCGAGATGGTCAGAGACGGTCGCGTGATGCGGTCGCACACCGGTGGCGTCACCCGGATCCCCGGGTACCTCGACGACCACGCGGCCGTGGCGCTCGGGTTCCTCGACCTCTACGGGCTCACCTTCGATGACCGGTGGCTCGATGCGGCGCGAGCGATCGCGGACGCGGTCGATGCCTGGTTCTGGGACGATCGCATCGGGGCATACTTCGACACCGCGAGCGACCAGGAAGCGCTCCTCACACGCCCGCGGGACTTCACCGACAACGCCGTCCCGTCAGGCACGTCGCTCGCGGTAGACCTGCTACTCCGCCTGGCCGAGCTGCTCGGAGATACCACGCGCCGCGAGAGGGCAATGCGGATACTCGAGTCGCTGAGCGAATCGCTCGCTCGTTATGCGCCGGCGTTTGGACACCTCCTCGGCGCAGCCGACATGGCGGTGCACGGGGCAGTCGAAGTTGCCCTCGCGGGGAATCCGGCCGAGGATGATTTTCGTGCGCTGGCGCAGGCGGTCGGAAGCGCGTACGCCCCGTCGCTCGTGTTGGCCGGTGGGGCACCGAACGGTGACGGTGCCGCCGCGATCGCACTCCTCGCCGACAAGCCGGCGCGTGACGGTCACGCGACAGCGTACGTGTGTCGCCAGTATCTCTGCGAGGAGCCGACGACGGATCCCGCCGGTCTACCCGCGCAGCTCGCCCGCGCGTCGCGCTCGCCGCTAGGCGTCGGCGCCTAGCGGATGCCTAACGATTGCCGCACGGGTGCATGGTCCACTCGACGTGCCGCTCGCCGCCGGGCGTCGTTCCCTCGATCCGGGCGATGAGCGAGCCGTCGGCGCCGCGCCGGTAGATGATGCGCTGTGGGAAGTCGTGCTTGAGGTTTTCCCACGTCGCGCGGTTGTCCGACGCATCCTTCAGCGGGAACGAATCCGACTTCACACCCTTCGGTCGGGGCGTCATGACGAACGTCGACTCCGTCCGCTCCACGGTGGTGAACTCGAAGTCGACCACGCGACCGTTGCGCACATATCGGGTCATGCCGATCAACAGATTCTCCGAGGCGGCCGAATAGTGCTCCTCGATGGTCGCACCGTTCGGCGACGGGCCGGTCCAGCAGCCGGTCATGAACGAGACGGCGGACAGCGGTGGTACCGGTAGTGCGCGGCGACCTCCGCCGAACGCCACGAACACGGCAAGCGGGATGACGAAAAGCTCGTGACGCATGCGTCCACTCTCGTTGTCGACGTGAATGAAGGTCCGCGTAACCTTAGCGACCGTACAACCCACTCGTCTTGAAGAAATCCGACATCACACCGCCAACGTCAGCCGAGCGGCGAGTCGTCGATGCCTGGTGCGTCGTGAAAGTGATCCGACATGGGATGGAGCTCGCGCACGTAACTCGTGAGGGTCGTGCCGGCAAACTCACGGAACTCCCGAGCGAGGTGCGACTGGTCGGCGTAGCCATGCTGGGCAGCCAATCGCGCCCAGGACGGCCTCATCGCCGGCTCGATGGAGCGAACGACGCGCTGGAAGCGCACCAATCGGCAGAGCGTCTTGGGCCCGAATCCAACGTGGTCGCGAAAGGCCCGCTCGAGCTGCCGCGCGCCAAGCCCGGTAAGCGACATGAGGGCATCCACGCGGAGCGGTCGATCTGCGGCCCTCGCCGCACGCACCGACGCCAGCACCCGATCGTCAGTCCGGCGTCGCGCGCGGGCGAGCGTCGCGCCTAACGCGGCGTCGAGCACCCCGCCCTCGGCTCCCGCCGCCGCGGCCGCCAGTCGTTCCAAGACGGCGCCGATCAGCGGCGATGCCACGTCGGCGAGGGACGGGGCAACATCGCGAACCTCCTGTGGCGCGACGGACAGAAACGGCACGGCGCCACCGGGAGTAAAGCGAACGCCGACCAGTCGAATCGGCCCCGTCGGGGCGATGGACATATGCCGGGTCGTCGGGCCGACCACCAGCTCGAGCGGCTGGTGGTCCGTTCGGCCAACCTCGTCGTGGCGGATGAACCGCGCGCCGAGGTTGATGATCATCTCGACGCACCCATCGGGCAGGACACGCTGTGGGCTCGCATCACCCGTCGCGTCTGCGCTGAGGGTCCAATAGCACCGGACGTAAGGCGCGAGCGTCGGAGCGGGACTAAGCTCTCGGTAGAGCATTGAACTTTACGTAATCGCCGGTCGCCGGTCGCCAGTCGATCACAGGTCTGCGCAACTCTTGAGAATCGATCGACAATTGGTACAGATGAGCTTGCAGCTTCGCCAGATCAGCCGGTCCGATCCGCACACGTCGCAAAGCTCCGACCGCGGTCCAGAGCGATCATCGTCCTGCGGGGTCGGTGGGCGATTCGTCCGGGCAGGTGGCGTTGCGTCGCTGGTCACGCCCCAACATATCGAACTTCCACGCCGCCGAGGGACGATAATGTTGCCGCGTGCTCAGGGCGTCCGAGAATGTGACCGAACACCTTGAATGACGGTCAGCCCGACAGCATCCTGCATGCACCGCGGGGGCGGAGATTTCTCCGCCCCCGCGACGTGCTTCCGGTAGATGTGGCCGAGCACGCTTCCCTTCTCAGGTAGTCGCCGATGCATGGTCGCCTAACCCCCCGCTGGCATTGCCTCATGACGGCAGCCGCCGGCATCAGCCTCGCGTCTGCAGCCCTCGGCGCTCAGACAGCCAGCAAAGCCAAGGTTCTCACGCCTCCCAAGCCGGCCGACACGACCGCCTCCCGAGCCACCGCGCCGGTCGCAGCCGCTTCTGCCGCCCGTCCCGCGCTGGTGCCGCAGTCGCCGGTCCTCGACTCGATTCGTGAAGTCGTCTTCCACAACCTGCTGGACAAGGACCGTGCGGGCTTCTCGACGCTCGCGTCGGCATTCTGCCTGGGCCTCTCGACCGACGATTTCAAGAAGGCGTCGAAGTCGCAGGATCGTTCCGACCCGTCGGAGGGGATGGTCCGTCGGCTGACGACACCGCGCACCCCGGCACGCCGGGCGTCGACCTGCACCTTCACGCCTAACGCGCCGGGTCGTTCCGTCGCCGGCCGCGCGCTGCTGTACACGGTCGGCGCGATCGATCTCTCCGCCGGCGACCGCGCCGAGGCGGCCGCGGGGTACAACTATGACGGCTACAGCTCGGGTGGTTACACGTTCAGCGTCGAGCGGTCCGACTCGGGATGGGTCGTGAAGCAGTGGCGCATGGAGTGGACGTCGAAGTCCGGTAGCCCGTAGTGTCAGCGGGCCGTTCACCAAAGATCCCCCGCTCGTTGCGCTACCGCGTGAGACGAGTCCCGGAGCGATCCGGCTCATCCGGGGCACCCGAAGCATCCGAACACCCCCCTCGTCGTAGATGCCGGACTGTTACCTGCCGGACCCGAGAGGGCCGCGGGCCCAGAGACAAAGGGGAAACGGATCTGACGGAGCCAGCGGATCCGACGGATCGCTCAACGGCACCGATGCCTCCGCTTGCAACGAGCCGGAATTGAGAATGGAACGACCCCGGGAGGCGCTGGCGTCCCGGGGTCGTTGATAAAAAAAGAAGGATGAGAGACCGGACGTGCCATCGGACGCGTCACTGCTCGCGGGACAAATCCGCGAACATCGGCGTCATCGGTGTCAAATCCGCGTTAGGTCTCGCCGTCGTGTGCTAGTCGAAATCCAGCGCCAGATTCATGGCCGGCGGAGAGTGCGTGAGCGCCCCGACCGAGATGTAGTCCACGCCCGTCTCCGCGATCGCCCGCACCGTGTCCAGGGTGACCCCACCGGAGGCTTCCACGCTCGCCTTTCCGCGCGCGAGGTGGACCGCCTCGCGAATCGTCTCCACCGGCATGTTGTCCACGAGCACCTCATCGGCGCCGGCGTCGATCGCAGCCTTCACCTGCTCGATGGAGTCGCACTCGACCTCGATCTTCGCGCCAGGAGGGGCGAGCTCGCGAACGCGACGAACGGCAACACCGACGTCGCCGTCGACGGCCTTGAGATGGTTGTCCTTGATCAGGACCGCCCGCGCGAGGTCGAGTCGGTGGTTCACACCACCACCGGCGCGCACGGCGTACTTCTCGAGACGGCGCCAGCCCGGTGTCGTCTTGCGGGTGTCCAAAATCCGCGCGCGCGTTCCTTTCACCGCGTCGACGTACTTGGCGGTCAACGTCGAGATGCCGGACAGGCGCTGCATGAAATTCAGCGCCGTGCGCTCCGCGGAGAGCAGCGCCCGCGCATGCCCGGTCATGTAGATGACCGTGTCGCCCTTCTCGACGCGCGTGCCGTCCTCGCTGTCCACGCGCATGGAGATCTTCGGGTCGAGCAGACGAAAGGCCTCGAGCGCGAGCGAGACGCCGGCGATACACCCAGACTGGCGCGCGACCAGCGACGCACGGGCGCGGCGCGATGAGAGGACCGTGGCGATCGTCGTGACGTCGTTGAACGCCTGGTCCTCCTCGAGCGCTCCTCGCACGAGCGATGAGAGCTGGTCGTGTGTCAGCGGAAACCGGAGCCGGTCATAGTTGAGTGCCGGGACCGACAGCGGTGTTACCGTCCGAGGGGCGCGGAATGGTTCACCCGACGAGGACGGGTTGGGGGTTGGCGTCGTCATCTCATGCTCCTCTACCCGGGCCTGTATCACTCACCCGGGTCCTGAGTGGATGCAGGATCAGGCGAGAGTGGCGTCTGACCTCCGATCGCCACCATTCGCTCGATCGCGCGTCGCGCCCGCGCGGCGACGTCGCCCCGGACCGTGATGTGATGCTCGAGAGTCTCGAGCGACCGCAGCACCTTGGGAAGCGTCGTGACCTTCATGTAGGCGCATTGTGCCCGGTCGCTCGCCGGGATGAACGTCTTCGTTGGATTCGCCTTCCGCAAGCGGTGAAGAATGCCGATTTCCGTCGCGACAATGAATGTGCTGGCCGTTGATTCAGACGGACGCCGGATCATCCCCTCCGTCGACAGGATCTGAACGCCAGTCGGATCCACGTCGCCGGCCGATACAGCTTCGACCACGTTCGTGGCGCACCCGCACTCGGGGTGGATCAGCAACTCAGCCCCGGGGTGCTGCGAGCGCTGGCGGGAGATGTGCTCGGGATCGATGCCGGCGTGCACGTGACATTCGCCCATCCAGACGTGGATGTTCTCGCGACCAGTGACACGACGCACATGCGCTCCGAGGAACATGTCGGGGAGGAAGAGAATCTCCTTGTCGGCCGGAATGGAGTTCACGACTTCTGCGGCGTTCCCCGATGTGCAGCAATAATCGCTCTCGGCCTTCACGTCCGCGGTCGTGTTCACATACGAGACCACGACGGCGCCTGGATGCTCGGCCTTCCATTCCCGAAGCTGCTCGGCATTGATGGTCGACGCGAGCGAGCAGCCGGCGGCGAGATCGGGGAGCAGGACTTTCTTGTGCGGCGAGAGGATCGCGGCCGTTTCGGCCATGAAATGAACGCCGCAAAAGACGATGATGTCGGCCTCGGTTTTCGCCGCTTCCCTGCTCAACCCGAGGGAGTCACCAACGAAATCGGCGACGTCCTGGACCTCGGATCGCTCGTAGTTGTGTGCGAGGATGACCGCGTTCCGCCGCTTCGCGAGCTCACGGATCCGCTCGGCGAGGTCGGGATCGGGGCGCGTCTGGACTGGGAGAGCCATGACGTAATCTAGCCGCATCAGATAGCTCAGCTACCTGATGCGCAAATGGTTACTGGTGGCTGGTCACCGAGCTCACCACTCGATGTGCCGCCCCTTCCACTTGCGCTTGGCTCTCGGGAAGTCGGACCGATAGTGTCCTCCGCGCGATTCCTTCCGCATCAATGCGGCTTCGACGATGAGTCGCGCGGTTTCGGCCATGTTCGCTTCCTCGGTTGCGCCCTCGGGCAATCGCGAGACGATTTCCTCGAGCCTGCCGATGCACTTTCTGAGCCCCTTGGCGGTCCGCGCGATGCCGGCGTACTCCCACATAACGAGGCGAACCTCGTCCGCCGCGACCTGCGCCGCGCCACGGTCGGCAAGAGGCGGGACCCGCCACGTCTGCTTCCTGGGCACACCGGTGAGCGGAGGCGTCTGGACGAGATCGCGCGCCACACGCTCGGCGAACACGAGACCCTCGAGGAGCGAGTTGGAGGCGAGACGGTTCGCGCCATGGACCCCCGTCCGCGACACCTCCCCACAGGCGTAGAGTCGCGTCAGCGATGACCGTCCGGCGAGGTCGACGACGATCCCACCCATCATGTAGTGCGCTGCCGGCGTGACCGGGATCAGTTGTCGCGACGGGTCAATGCCGCGTGCCTTGCACAACGCGTAGATCCCCGGGAACCGTTTCTTGAACCCGGTACCCAGCCGTCGGGCGTCGAGGTAGACCTTCCGGCCGCCCGCCTGCTCGCGAAAGATCGCCCGCGCTACGACGTCGCGCGGCGCGAGCTCGGCGAGCCGATGTCGGTCGCGCATGAATCGCTTGCCGGCCGCGTTCAGCAGCTTGGCGCCTTCGCCGCGTACCGCCTCGGAGATGAGCGCGAGTGGATTCTCGGGCGTGTCGAGCGCCGTCGGATGAAACTGCACGAACTCCATGTCGGCGAGCTTCACGCCGGCGCGGTGGGCAATGGCGTAGCCGTCACCAGTCGCGACAACCGGATTCGTCGTGTATCGGTAAACCTGGCCGCAGCCGCCCGTCGCGAGCACGGTGGCGTCGGCGATAATCTCCGCCGCCCGCCCGGCGACGCTCACGCGTGCGCCGCAGCATCGTCCGCGGTCGACGATCAGATCCAGCACCCGCGTCTTCTCGAAGACCGCGACGCGCTCGCTCTCCTGAACTCGCACGCTGAGCGCGCGAGCAACCTCGGCACCGGTTTGGTCGCCGTGTGCGTGTACGATGCGATGACGCGAGTGTGCCGCTTCCCGTCCGAGCTTGAGCTTCCCGTCGGATCCCAGGTCGAATTGGGCGCCGGCGGTCTGCAGCTCGCGGACCCGCGCCGGACCTTCCTCGACCAGCACCTCGACCGCGGCCGCGTCACACAACGCGGCACCGGCTGCGAGGGTGTCTTTCCGATGGAGCTCGGGGGAATCCCCGGCACCGAGCGCGGCGGCTATGCCGCCCTGCGCATAGGCGGTTGCGCTATCGAAGAGTGACCGCTTGGTGACGACGAGGACGTCGTCGGTCTGTGAGGCCCGCCACGCCGTGTGCAGCCCAGCCACGCCGCTTCCGATGATCAGGAAGCGGGTTCGTATGCGATCTGTCATGGGTGGGAATCAACATTCCCCCCACGCAAGATGGAAGCAACGCTCCGCCGTCAGGCGCGGTGCCTCACGGCTCGCCATCGGCTTGCGATATCGCCGCGTGATGTGGGTGCGGTTGCGTCTCGTCCGGTTGGCGATTGCGGCTCGAGTCGTTCGACTCGCCGGTCGCGGCTTGTGGTCGCGGCCGGTCGTTAGGCGCATCGCCCTGATTTCGTTGCCCCGATTTCATGTGATCCTCATGGATGAAAAACGTGAGGCCCGTCCGGTCCGGGACGGGCCTCACGCGCTTTGAGAACGAGTGGCCCCTCCCGTTGCGGAGAGGAGCCACAGCTGAGCGGTGTTACGTTGCCAGTGCTCCTCTCCGAACGCCAATAAGCCCTGCCCCGAGTACGAGGCTAAGGCCGACGAGCGTGGTAAGGGTGAGGAGCACCGTGGAGCTCATGGACGCAGGTTATGCAGGGCAGTCATGTCGCGCAAGAGTCTCAAGGGGCTACGCCGAGCGGTCGATGCACCCGGTGAACTTCGGGTTGTTTCGCTCGTCGCTCGAGACCGGGAAGTTCACGTCGCTGCCATACTCGCCGCCCTTGTGGTACTCCCCGATCGGGAACACCGTGTCCTCCGTGCGTGAGTACTGCCGCACGAGCCGGCGCATGTCTCCCAACCGGTGCGCGGTACCCCACATCCAGAAGGCACGCTCCTGGAATAGCAGGTTCGTACGCTCGATGTCGGTCCCGGGGTCCACGAGGGGATCGAGTCCGGCGAACGCGCGAAGCGCGTTGAGCGTCGCGATCGCCGGCCCCGGCGTCCCGGCGCGGAACTGCGCCTCGGCTTCAATGAGCCGAGCCTCGATGCCGGACGCCAGCACCACGTTCGACTGCTGATCCGGATACTTCAGCTGCAGGTTGAACGGCGTTGCCCTGTCGAATCCGAGCTGTCCGGTGACGACGACGTCCAGACGCGGGTCGTTGGCGGTTATGTATGGCAATCCATTTCCCCCCTCACGCTCTGGTACGCTGAACGCGAAGGTGTTCGCCGTGTAGTTCCAGATGCCGTTGTTCTGACGGAGGCTGTTGGACGAGCTCCTAACGAGATACTGGAAGCTCCCGGGCACTTCGGATGCCGCGGTGGCGGCGGCATCGGCCTGATTGAGGTCGAGCAGCGCGCGGGCCTTCCCGACACGCGCGAGGTTCAGGAGATCGGCATCTTCCTGGGCCGTTGCGATCGTGATCGCCGAGTCGAATTTGGCGACCGCGATCTGCAGGACCTCGTCGCGCGTCTGGGGGTCACCATACGTGATGTTCCCGCCCGCATCGATCGTGCTGAACGGGACGCCCGAGCAGTAGTTCTCTCCGAACAGAACGTACGAGAACCCGGCCAGACTCAGCACTTCCGATTGCCCGTCTGCGCCGGCGTCGAGCTTGTTGTACTGCGACGATGCGAAGTCCGCCGTCGCGCGCGCGCGGCTCAGGTCGAGAAACAGAGCGACCAGCGAGAGGTTCGAGGGAATGATGTCACGCTGATCGACGGAGATCCGGTCCGGGAAGCTCTCGGCGTTCAGGAACTCGTCGCCGAGGAGACCGGACATCGTCGCCTGTCCTTCGTGGCCGCCGTTGGCGAGGTCGGCACCGCCGCTGAACGCCAGCTGGAAGGTCGAGAGCACGCCGTTGCGGAGCGTTGGAAGCGCGGACTTGTCGTTCAGCTGGCCCGGGGATACGACGTCGATGTCCTTGACGTCGAGGGCCTGGTTTGGATTGCACGCGGCGGCGAGGAGCAGGGTGCCTAACAAGGCGCCCCGGGTCGCACGGTCGCGCGTGCGAGTCAGGTTGTTGATCATCTATGTCGATCCTTGTGGATTCCGGTTGTGGGGTTACCAGTTGAGCGACACGCGCGCCGTGAAGTACCGGACCGGCGGTTGCGTGAGGAACTCGGCGGTGCTGAAGTTCGAGCTGCCATTCCAGTTGAGCTCCGGGTCGAAGCCGGTGTAGTTGGTCCACGTCGCCAGGTTGCGGCCGGCGAGCGTGAGCGAGAGGTTCGTCGTGCGGACGCGCCGCGCCCAATCGTTAGGCGCGATGAGCGTCACCGACACCTCACGAAGCTTCACGAACGAGGCGTCCTCGACATACCCGGCGTCCGTGCCCAGGAGCGACGCCATGCGGCGCGCCTGCTCGAAGAGCGGGGTCTTCGGGTCGTAGGCTGCCTGGCACGTCTGAAAGGCCACACACCGGAACTGCTCGGTGGCGTTGTACAGCTCGTACCCGCCCCGGTGATCGACGACCCCGCCCACCCGCACGTACTTGTAGAGCGTGAAGTTCGTGTTCAGGGTGAGCTCACGCTTCGGCAGCGGATTTCCGAGATAGGCAACGTTGTCGCCGAGCTTCACTTCGCAATCCGGCGTGTCGTCGGCGGAGGTTGGGCCGCAACCGTAGGGGCTGATGATGCCGTCGTTGTTCTTGTCCTGCCACGAGATCAGCGGGCGCTGCCAGTAACCGGCGGTCGGCTGCCCCTCGACGAAGCGCTGGATGGCATTGCCGTCCACCGCCCCAAGGCCGAGGAAGATCGTGTCGACGCCGGCGCCTAACGTGACAAGGCGGTTGCTGTTGACCGACCCGTTCACCGTCAGGTTCCACTTGAAGTTGTTGTAATCGAGCACGGTGGCGTTGAGCGTCCCCTCCACGCCCTTGTTCGTGACCTCACCGAGGTTCTCGAAGCGCGTCTGTGCCCCGGTGGACGGCGCGAGCTGTCGCTGGATGAGCGCGTCCTTCGTGGACTTGTTGTAGTACGTGAACTCCAGCGACACCCGGCTGTTCAGCAGGCCGAGGTCGAGCCCGCCCTCGTACTCCGTGGAGAGCTCGGGCTTGAGCGTCTCGTTGCCGACGTTCGCCCCGAGCTCGAGGGCGCCGACGTCGCCCACCTCGCGCCTAACGCCAACCGCCTGGAAGAACGAAACCGCGTTTCGGAAGCCCGGACGCTGGCCGGACTGCCCAACCGACCCGCGCAGCCGGAGCGAGCTCACGACATTGGTCTTGGGGAACCACGACTCGTCGCCGATCACCCAGGACAGGCTTGCCGACGGATAGTAGACCAGCTTGAAGTCCTGACCGAACGCGCTGTTGTCGTCGCCACGAATGGCGGCGGTGAGGAACAACCGGTCGCGCCACGCGAGCTTCTGCTGCACGTATCCGCCGAGCGTCACGATGTCGCTGTTCTGCTGTGTCGCGGCAAACCCGAACGTCGTGCCTGCGACGGAGCTCGAGCCCGCGGCGAGGCCTTCCCCCGCCGCCTGCGTTCCGTTCACCGTCTCCTTGTTGTACTGCGTGCCGATCGACGTCGATGCCGCAAGACCCGACAGGGTGTACGACGCCGTCGCGTTCAGGTTGGCCGTGTAGGTCCAGAAGCTGTACGGGTTCGACGTCGCATTGCCCTGATTCCGTCGATCGGGCTCCGGAATCAGGTTCGGCTGAATGACCTGCAGGTCGGAGCGACCAGCGTAATCGAGACCCGTCACGCCCACGACGTTCAGCCATGACAGCGGGCGCCAATTGCCGTTGCCCGACAGCGTCGTGCGATCAGTGTTCTGCGCCGTGTAGATCTGGTTGAGTACCTCCACCGGATAGAACAGATTGCCGTGGAGGTCCGGGTCATCCTCGGCACTGCCGAAGAGGCCGTTCGCGATGGGACTCAGGTCGTTGTTGTCGTTCTGCGGCAGCTTGAGCCGCGACTGGTTGAACCCGGCGTTCACACCGACGTCCAGCTTCGGTCCCAGTTGACCCGTTAGGTTCGCGCGGATGCCGGTGCGACGCACCTCGTTGTTGGTGTAGACACCGTGCTCGCGCCCGAAGTCTCCGGCGAGGTAGTACTGCACGACGTCCGTTCCGCCGCTCGCGCTCGCCCCGAACTCACTGCGCCACCCGTCCACGAATGGGCCGTGCTGTTCGAGGGGATTGAAGCTGAGAAGCGAGTCGGGTTTCGGCGTACAGTCGCCACCGAGCTGCGCCTCGAGTGAGCAGAAGCGAGTCCGGCGCGGCACTGCGCCCGTCGTTAGGCCGACCCGCTCGAAGTTCGCCGGGTACGACGTTACATCGCGAACGGTTCCGCCGTCCGCGTACGCCGTCCATTTCGTCCTGCCGGCCCGGCCGCGTTTGGTGGTGATCTGTACGACGCCGTTCGCGGCAGCCGTACCATAGAGAGCGGCCGCGGCGGGACCCTTGATGACCTCGATGTTGTCGATGTCTTCGGGGTTGAGATCGTCGAGCCGACTTGGATTCTGCCCGCCGATGTCGATCGTGGATCCGGACACATCGCTGATGGCCCGGACGCCATCGATGATGATGAGCGGCTCGTTCGACAGGGACAGACTGTTCGACCCGCGAATGCGGATGCGTGATCCGCCTCCCGTCGTGCCACTCGTCTGCGTGACGACGACGTTCGCCGCCCGCGATGACAGGAGGTCGTTCACGCCATTCACGAGCGTCTTCGGAATGGAATCCGTGTTGATGGTGGCGACGTTGTTGCCCGACTCGCGGCGCAGTTCGGACTCGCCTGTCGCGCTGATGACCACCTGATCGAGTCGCGTCGCCGTTATACCGAGCGCGAAGTCGGCCGTGACGGTTTCGTTGCCGTTGATGGTGAGGATGCGTGTCTCCGCCTCATAGCCAAGGCGAATGACCCGAACACGGACTTCCCCCGCGGGAACGGCGGTCAGACGGTACTGTCCGGCATCACTCGTTCGTGTGCCGCGCGTGGTGCCGACGATCAGAACCTGTGCATCCCCGACCGGTTGCTGTGTCGATCGGTCGGTGACATGACCCGTTATCGTGCCGGTCGCTTGTGCGTGAGTGGCGACGACTGGCACGAGCATCGTTGCACCACCCGCGAGAATCCGACGAACTAGTCTCTTCATCGCGCTTCCTCCTCGAGTTCGCGCGCCGATGTTCGGGAGTCTCGTAGTTCCGCAGTGCTCGACGCCCAGAACGCCTGGTTCGGCGCGGTGAGAACCGAGCAGATAGATCGCCGTCACGAGCGCGAGCAATCATTCTGGGATGAGGCGATTCGATCAGTGATCGATGGTGGAGCCGCGATGCCAGACCGGACTCGATCAGCTCGTCCCAACCCTAACGACGATCGATCCGCGGCATGGCGGTCAAGTTGAGATCGGCATGACGACGCGATGATCCCATGTCGGCATGGTTCGTGACGAAGTGCTCGGTCCACAAGGAGCGGTTCGCGGGAGTCCGAAGCTGCAAAGAAGACTGGGAACACCGAGCAGGCCGGCAATAGCGCGCCGCATAAGGAGAGCGGAGAGCGTCACTGACTCGTCATCCCGAGCGCAGCGAGGGATGACACGCCTCTTTTGCTGTCGCCGGTCGCCTGTCCCCGTCACTAGCTTTTCCGTGTGCGATTCCGTCATCCGCGAGTCGCGATTGCCTTCGCGATCGCCGGCGCCACCCAGCTGGTTCTCTCATTGCCGGCCCTAGCGCAGACGGGCGCCGACGCGATGGAATCACGCGATTCGACTCGCGCGACCTTCGGGCTCCGCGCGCAGGCGATCGGGCTCGCGACGCACGTAGACCCCGGGCCCGCTGACCGCAGCTACACCGAGGGCTACCTCGCGCAGCCGCTCATCATGGCACATGGCGGCGTCCGTCACCTCCAGGGCGTACTGACGCTCGACTTCGAAGGGCTGACCCTCGAGCGCGGCCAACTCAACATGGGAGCGTACGGCGAGGGTTTCGCCGATCGGCGCCACCCCCACACGTACCTGCACGAGGCGATAGCGGTCGCGAGCGGAGCTTTCGGCCGCGTCGGGGTATCACTGGCCGGAGGCAAGGGCTTCGTTCCATTCGGCACCGACGACCCAATGACCCGGCCGTTCGCCGCCTACCCCGTGAACCATCACCTTGCTCAGATCCTCGAGCGATACGTCGCGATCGCGGCAGCGAGCGCCGGCCCGGTGACGCTCGAAGGCGCGGCGTTCAACGGCGATGAGCCAACGAGTCCCGGTGCGCCACCTGACGCGAGCCGCTTCGGAGACTCGTGGGCACTGCGCGCAACCGTGACGCCGTATTCGCTGGTGGAGATCGAGGGCAGCTTCGCGTCGGTCACGTCACCCGAGATCGCGAGCGGTGGTGGCCGAGACCAGCGCAAGTGGAGCGCCGGAGCTCGACTCAGGCAGCCACTTGGTCGGCTGAGCTACGCCCTCGTGGAATGGTCGCGCACCGACGAGCTGGTAGGCGACGTCAAAGCAAACCAATTCACGTCCCTCCTGGCCGAGGGGTCCACTGCCCTTGCGCGAGCAACCGTGAGCGCGCGATTCGAGAACACGACGCGACCGGAGGAAGAGCGATTGACCGATCCGTTTCGGTACTCGCGCCACCCAACGGACCTCTCGATCATCGGCATAACGCGATGGCAGGTCGGGACCATTGCCGTGAGCACGCCACTCCCATCACGACGCATGGACATCGCGCCGTTCGTGGAAGTCAGCTATGCTCATCCGACAGAGGAGCTCACGCCATCCGCGTTCGTGCCGCAGGACTTCTACGGTTCCACGTCGATCTGGAGCGCATCGGTCGGACTACGACTCGGGATCGGCTCGATGGTTCATCGCATGGGACGCTATGGCGCCGGCGTGCCTAACGTTCGCCGCGTGGCCACGGCAGGCGGCCAGCACGTCCACTGATCACGCCAACACCCACCTCTCGAGATGGCATTCAGACCTCGTCGGTTTCGCGGGCCGCTCGTAACCTTGTCGGCCGCCGCGGTCGCGGCCTGCAGCTCCGATTCCCCCACAGCCGTCAAGCCGTTCACCGGACCGTCACTGTCCATCATCGGACACGGTCAGACGACCGTGCGCTACACGGCCGAGCTCTGGACGCGAGGCAACGTCGCGTACACGACCACGTGGGGCCAGCGCTCCCCGGCTGCCGTTGGAAACGCGGTGTACATCTGGAACATTGGCAGCAACACGCCAACCATGGCGGATTCGCTCATCGTCGAGAATGCGACGACGTTAGGCGACATCCAGGTGTCCGATGATGGCGCGCTGCTCGTGGTGGCCACCGAGCGCGACAACGGGTCGATCGTCATCTACGACCTCACCGACCCCCTCAAGCCGTCGCGCCTCGCGCGCTACCAGACACCTAACACGACCAACGGCGTCCACACCGCCGAGGTGGCGCGAGTCGACGGCACGCTGTACGCGTTTCTGTCGATCGATCCGCCCGACGCGCGCCTCGTGATCGTCGACCTGTCGAACCCCGAAGACCCACGTGAGGTGATGGTGCGGACCATGGGCAACCCGTTCGTGCACGACGTCTTCGTGCGCGACGGGCTGCTCTTCACCGCCCTCTGGAACGACGGCGTGACCATCTGGGACGTGGGCGGCGGAAGCAAGGGCGGAACCCTTGCCGACCCCGTGCAGATCGGGAACGTGCGCACGGCTCCATGGTCGCCGTCCGTCACCGGCAGCGAAGCACACAATGTGTGGTGGTTTCACGACGACGGCGGCGGCGCAGATGCGAAGCGGTTCGTGTTCGTAGGCGAAGAAGCTCCCGGCACTGGCGGCACTGTCCTCAACTCATCGAACGGCGATATCCACGTGGTCGACGCGAGCGACATGTCGGCCCCGCGCGAAGTTGCGTTCTACCACGTGGACGGCGCCGGCACACACAACTTCTCGGTCGATGAAGAGCGTGGCATCCTCTACGCGGCGTACTACAACGCGGGCGTTCGTGCCATCGACGTGCGCGGCGACCTCTCGACGTGCTCCGGAGACCAGAAGGCCGCCGATGGGCGCTGCGACCTGCGCAAGATGGGCCGTGAGGTGGCGGCGGGTCTCGCCAGCGCCCAGACCTTCATCTGGGGTGTGCACTTCGACGGCAGCTTCGTGTATGCGTCGGACATGCTGTCGGGCATCTGGAAGCTCGCCGCTGCCTCTCGACCGGCGCCGTAGGTCATCCCGAGCCGTCAGGCGAGGGATCGCGGCTGTCCCGAGAGACGGCCCTCTACCGCGAGGATCGCGATCCCTCGCTACGCTCGGGATGACACGGGGTTGCCCGCCCCCGTTCGCGAACGGATTTTATCCGCCAGATGAAACGGCTTCTCACCCTCCTCGGCGTGCTCCTCGTGGCGCACGTCGCGCTGTTGTTCGTCCGCCCACGCGGGGCATCCTCCGCTCAGACCCGCGACGCGATCGACGTCGGGATCGTCTTCGACGTCGGCGGCCGCGGTGACAAGTCATTCAACGATGGCGCCTACCTGGGCGCCGAACGGGCCGAGCGTCAGCTGGGCGCGCGCGTGCGCTTCATCGAGCCTGGCGAAGGCTCCGATCGCGAAGCCGGCCTTCGACTCCTTGCAGCCGAGGGGATGGACATCGTCATCGGCGTCGGCTTCATCTTCACCGATGACCTGACGCAGCTCGCGAAGGAGTACCCGAAGACGAAGTTCGCGGGCGTCGACTACGCCATCAGCAGCGACGCGCAGGGCAAGCCGATCCCGCCGCCACCGAATCTGGCGGCCCTCAAGTTCCGCGAGGAACAAGGATCATTCCTCGTCGGCGCCCTCGCCGCGCTCGTTGGCGGATCGAAGCGAGTCGGATTCATCGGCGGTATGGACATACCGCTGATCCACAAGTTCGAAGCTGGCTATCGTGCCGGCGTGAAGCATGTCTGCCCGGACTGCACGGTGATCGCGCAGTATGCTGGTGTAACGCCCGAGGCGTTCCGCAATCCCGGACGGGGCAAGGAGCTCGCGCTCAGCCAGTATCAATCCGGGGTCAACATCATCTTTCACGCATCGGGATCGACGGGGCTCGGCGTGTTCGAGGCCGCACGCGCGTCGCACAAGCTGGCGATCGGCGTCGATGCAGATCAGTGGGCGGAGGCGCCCAATTACGTGCTCACCTCCATGGTGAAGGGTGTCGACGCCGCCGTGTACGACGCGATCCGCCGCGCGAAGGATGGGTCGTTCACAGGAGGGATCTACCAGTTCGGTCTCGCCGAAGGCGGCGTGGGATATGTGTACGACGTGAACAACAGGAAATTGATTCCGGACTCCGTGCGCGCTCGGCTCAACGAGCTGCAAGCGGAGATCATCGCCGGCAAGATCGACGTGCCCAGCACTCGATGAGCGGCGCCGCGGCCGTGCGGATGGCCGGAATCGTCAAGCGATTCGGGCGCATCGTCGCGAATGCCAGCGCGGATTTCGAGGTCGCGTCAGGCGAGATTCACGCGCTCGTGGGCGAGAACGGGGCTGGCAAGTCGACGCTGATGCGAGTGCTCGCGGGGATGTATCCGCCTGACGCCGGCGTCGTCGAGGTCGCGACCGACGGGGGTCCGCTTCGTGATGTCACCGGCTGGAGCACTCGGCAGGCCATCGACGCGGGCGTCGCCATGGTGCATCAGCACTTCATGCTCGTGCCCACGCTCACGGTCGCCGAAAACCTGATTCTTGGTCGGGAGCTCCGGCGCGGACTCGCGCTCGACCTCCGCGCTGCCGAACGCGAGGTGCGTGAGCTGTCGGAGCGAACCGGTTTGCGCGTCGACGCGTCGCGACTGGTCTCCGATCTGTCGGTCGGCGAGGCACAGCGCGTCGAGATTCTGAAGACGCTGTACCGCGGCGCGAAAGTGCTGATTCTCGACGAGCCGACGGCCGTGCTGTCGCCACCGGAGGTCGGTGAGCTGTGGAAGGTGCTGCGTCGCCTGCGGGATGACGGCGGGACCGTCATCCTCATCACGCACAAGCTCGATGAGGTGATCGAGATCTCGGAGACGATCACAGTAATGCGTGCGGGGCGAACGGTGGGGCGGATGCGGACGACGGACTCTACACCGCGTACCATCGCGAAGATGATGGTCGGAAGGGATGTCTCGCTGGCGCTCGACATCCGGGAACGGGGAACGGGGAACGGGGAACCGTACCTTCGAGGAGCCTCTGTTCCCGGTTTCCAGTTCCCCGTTCCCGCGTTGCAGGTCCAGAACCTCACCGTTCCCTCCCCTCGCAAACCTAACGAGGTCGATGCGGTCTCCTTCACCGTCGCGCGGGGCGAGATCCTCGGGATCGCAGGCGTGGAGGGCAACGGACAGACGGAGCTCATCGAAGCGATCACCGGGCTTCGGGCGGCTTCGTCGGGCACCGTGAGCATTGCGGACTCGTCAGGCACACTCCGCGATGTCACCACGCACGATGTCCGCGCGCGAGCCGACACCGGACTCTCGCACGTTCCCGAGGACCGGCATCGGCGCGGGCTCATCCTCGAGTATTCGGTGGCGGACAATCTCATCCTCGGCCAGCAGCATCGGTTCACCGGCGGCGCCAACGTGCTCGATCGGGCCAGAATTTCCGGCAACGCGGCGAGCCGCATCAAGACGTTCGACATCCGACCGCCTGACGAGTCGCTTCCGTCTCGCGCACTGTCTGGCGGCAATCAGCAGAAGGTCGTCATCGCCCGGGAGATGAGTCGCGACTTCACGGTGCTCATCGCGGCGCAGCCCACGCGGGGCGTCGACGTCGGTGCGATCGAGTTCATACACGATCAACTGCGGAGAGCCCGCGCGGACGGCAAGGCGATCCTGCTCGTTTCTGCGGACCTCGTGGAAATCCTGGCGCTCTCGGACCGTGTCGCCGTGATGTATGGGGGCCGCATCGTGGTGACACTGCCTGGTCACGAGGCCAGCGCGGAACTTCTCGGACCCTACATGACCGGCGCGCAGGGAACCGCCGCGTGACGTCTCCGCCGATCGATCGCCCGGCGTCCGACCGCGCGGCGCGCGTTCGCGTGGCCCTCGAGGAGTCCATTCTGCCTCCGCTGGTGGCGCTCGTGATCGCGGCCGTGGTCGGCGACGTCCTCATCATCGTGTTCGGGCAATCGCCTGGCGACGTCTACCGGCAACTCCTCGAGGGCACGTGGGGCAATGCCTACGGCTTCGGGCAGGTGATCTACAAGGCAACGACGCTGACGTTCACCGGGCTCGCCGTCGCGTTAGGCATCCGCGCCGGGCTGTTCAACATTGGCGCCGAAAGCCAGCTCGCGAGCGGCGGGTTTCTCGCTGCGCTCATTGGACTGGCGATGCCACCGGGTACGCCGGCGCTGCTCGCCGTCCCTGCCTGCGTGGTGGCGGCCGCCGTTGGTGGCGGCGTCGTCGGCGCCGTTCCGGGCGCGCTCAAGGCGCGCTTTGGCGCGAGCGAAGTGATCGTGACGATCATGCTCAACTTCGTCGTGCTGGCGCTCCTCAATTTCATCGTCGCCACTCACATCCACGTGAGCGAGACGTTGCACACGCCCGAGATTCACGCGGGAGCGCTCCCGCGGTTGGCCGCCGTCCTCCCCATGTTCTCGGGGTCCGCGGCGAACACCACATTTTTGCTGGCGCTCGCCACCGCGGCAGCCGTGTGGTGGTACCTCTTCGGAACCCGACCCGGCTACGAGCTACGCGCCGTGGGATTGCAGCCGGATGCCGCCGAATACGGCGGGGTCCGCGTCGGCCGGGTGTGGGCGAGGACGATGCTGCTGAGCGGTGTGCTCGCCGGCCTCGGTGGGCTCAACTACGTGCTGGGCTACAAGCATTACTACGAGGAGGGGTTCGGAACGGGCAGCGGCTTTCTCGGAATCGCGGTCGCCCTGGTCGGTCGGAACCATCCTGTTGGCGTGGTGATCGCCGCGTTGCTCTTCGCGACGCTGTCGCAGGGAGCACTTGCCGTCAACGCGCTGGTGCCGAAGCAGATGGTCGACGTGCTGACCGCGGTCGTGATCATCGCGGTCGCCACGGCAGTGCCGGAGGTAAGGCGGGCATTGGCGGCAGCCCGTTCATCGGGAATAGGGAATCGGGAATCGGGAATCGATGGGTCCCGGGGCCGTTCCGATTCCCGATTCCCTATTCCCGATTCCCCGTCATGATTGCGTTTCTGATCCAAACGCTCCGCATAGCCACGCCGTATTTGTTCGCGGCGGCGGGCGGGATCATCTCGGAGCGCGCGGGGATCATCGCCCTCACGCTCGAAGGCTTCATGCTCACGGGGGCGTTTTGCGCGGCGCTCGGGAGCTACTACACCGGGTCACCGTGGATCGGGATTCTCGCCGGCGCCGCCGGAGGGTTGCTAGCCGCTCTCCTTCATGCCCTCGCCACCATTCGATACCGCGCGGACCAGGTGGTGGTCGGAATCGCGATGAACCTGCTGGCGGTGGGTGTCACCCGGTTCTTCCTCCGCCTGGCGTTCGACAGCTCATCCAACTCACCCAGGATACCCGGCTTTGGGGGCGGCCAGGTCCGAAGTGGTGTGCTCTCATCTTTGGCGAACCCTCTGGTCTGGTTCGGGATTCTCTGCATGTTCGCCGTGGGATGGGTTCTGTACCGGACACCATTCGGCCTTCGCGTGCGCGCTGCCGGCGAGAAGCCGGAGGCGGCGTTGTCTGTCGGGGTTCCGGTGCGGCGTGTCCGGTGGCTCGCCGTGGCGGTGTCTGGTGCGTCGGCCGCGCTGGCGGGCGCGTACCTGGCCCTCGACCAGCACCAGTTCACGGACGGGATGACGGCGGGGCGTGGCTTCATCGCGCTCGCGGCCGTCATCTTCGGCAAATGGGACCCGAAACGTGTTACGATTGCGTGTCTCCTGTTTGCGGCTGCCGAGACGATGCAGATCCGTCTGCAGTCGCTGCAGCTTGTGCCGTCGCAGTTCGTTGAGATGATCCCGTACGTCCTGACCATCGTCGCATTGGCCGGCGTGGTGGGACGGGCGGTACAGCCCGCAGCGCTTGGCAAGGCAGTCGACTGATCGAACAGCCTTCAATGGTCCTGGATATCGCGACATCCCTGCAATCCCCCGTCGTGCGCGTCGCTCTCGGCGTGCTCGCGGCGGGGCTGCTGTATACGCTGGCCCGCGAGCTGAGGAAGATCCCGGCGAAGCTCATGGTGCTCATGGCGACGGCCTTCCTCGACATGGTCGGGCTGCTGATCGTCGTGCCGATCCTGCCGTTTTACGCCCGCCGTTTGGGGGGCGAGGGGTTCAACCTCGGCGTGGTGCATTTCGGGATCGGTACGGTTGTCGCCATGCTCGTGTCGACCTTCACGGTCGCGCAGCTCGTGAGCGCGCCGGTGTGGGGCCGCTTCTCGGACCGATTCGGGCGACGGCCGGCACTCCTGGTCGCGCTTGGGGCGTCGGTGATCGCCTACGTGATCTTCGGGTTCGCCAATTCGCTAACGATGCTGTTCATCTCGCGCCTCATTCAGGGCGCCGGTGGCGGCACGGTCGGCGTGATTCAGGCGTACGTGGCGGATTCCGTGGAGCCCGATCAGCGTGCCCGCGGCCTTGGCTGGCTCTCTGCCGCGACGAACCTGGGCGTGGCGCTCGGCCCCGTGCTCGGGTCGTTTTCGGTCACGTTAGGCAACAAGGTGTGCAATCTCGGCGGCGGGGACGTCCCGGGGTTTCACGCGATCGGCCACGCGATGCCGGGCCTCGTGGCCGCAGTGCTGTGCCTCGTGAACATGGCGTTCGCGTGGAACTACCTGCGCGAGTCGCGCCACGTGACGGGCGAGCATCAGGTGCCGCAGAAGCCGCGGTCGTCGCGTGAAGCAGTGCTCCGGGTGCTCGAGCACTCCGGGGAACCCGCCTCGCGGCTGATCTGGATCTATGCGATTGCGATGGGCGCGTTCCAGGGTGTGACGGCGGTGTTGGCGCTATTTCTCGCGGATCGGTTCCAGGTCACCGAGCAGACGATCGGCTACTTCTTCATGTACATCGGGTCGATCTCGGTATTCACGCGTGTGCTGCTGCTCGGGAAGGCCGTGGATCGGCTGGGCGAGGCGCGGCTCTCGCGGATCGGCGTGCTGCTGCTGGCGATCGGGTTGGGCGGGATGCCGCTTGCCCGGTCGCTGCCGCTGCTCGCGCTTGCCGTGGCCTTCATTCCGTTAGGCACGGCGTTCACGTTCCCCTGCGTGACGGCGCTCCTGTCGCGGGTGATCTCATCCCGTGAGCGCGGGCTGTACATGGGTGTGCAACAAACGTTCGGCGGAGTCGCGCGCATCATCGCGCCGTTGTGGGCGGGGTTCGCCTACGATCACCTTGGCACGGGCGTTCCGTTCTTCACGTCGGCCGCGGTCGTGCTCGCGACATTGCTGCTCGGCGTTGGGCTCGAGCAATTCGTTAGGCCGCCGGCAACAGCATAGCGGGGACGGGCGGCGGGCGACGGGCGGCGGCTACAAAGCGAGAACCCTCGGGAGGCTCATCTCACTGCGAGATGCCTCCCGAGGGTTCCGCATCTTACCCGTCGCCCACCGCCCGTCCCCCGCCGCCGGCTTATCTTCCAGGTTCACTCTCCAAAACTTCTCGCGCGACATCGACCATCGGGACCGATCGGTCCTGGCTCGTACGCTGGAGGATCCGGTAGGCTTCCTGTTCGGACAGTCCGGTGCGGCGCATGAGGATGCCCTTGGCACGCTCGATCGCCTTGCGGTTCTCGAGCTGCTGCCTAACGAGCGCCACCTCCTCGCGGGCCGAGCGGAGCTCGCGGGTGCGCTGAGCGGCGAGGCGAATGCTGGAGTCCAGGAGCGCCGCCGGGCAGGAGCTCGGAAGCACCGAGATCGCCGTCGTGTCGGCCACATCGCCATCGAGCGCGAACGTCTGGTCGCCGCAGAGGTAGATCACCGCAACGCCGGGATTGTCGTGGGCGAGCGTCTTCGCGGCTTCGGCCATCCGCGCGGGACCGAGATGCGCATCGAGCAGCAGTACGTCGGGCGAGAGCTCGCGTGTGCGGTCGAACGCATCGCTCATCGTCGCTGCTTCGCCGACGACGACGTGGCCGACCGCGCTCAGGCTCCGACTGAGCGTGCCGCGAAGCTCTGTGTCGTCCTCCGCGATGAGGACTCGCACGGGTGACGCTGGAGCATCGATCGCCGTAGCGCTACGGCCATCCGCTGCCATGCAGTGCTCCGAGTAGGCGTACGCGGCTACGGCATCGGCGTCGATGGTCGCCGCGGCAATCGAATATTCGATGAATTGCTCGGGACGTCAACCAAAGGTCGGACCATTCGCCCACGATTCTTCGGATTAGAGAAATCGCGAGTGCGCTCGCTGTGGCTGCCTACGTAATCAGGCTGACGCCACGCTGGTACGTAGAGTACGAATACGCCCGTTGCAGGAGGACACTGAGGCGGGTTCGGGAACCGACGTAATGTGAATGAGCGCCAGAACCACCAGGCGACCGATCCAGCCGTTGACTCAGAAGCTCCCCGACGTCCGCGACCGCCTTGTGTCGGCCGGTCGTCGCGACCTGCGTAATTCCTGTACCGAGACGTACGGTTCCGCGACACGAATGCGGCGCGCGATGGTATCGGCGGCGCGCTTGTCATAATCTCGAGGGGCATCGGATCGATGCTCGTGATTTCCGGAGCGATTGACTCCCATTCGTTGTGATCAAAATAGGAATGACTCGCGCCACCAGCGATCACGAGGTAGTCGTAGCGACCGACTCGCTCTTTCGTCGACGGTTAGATTGCGGTTAGCGACGTTGATACGGACC
>Ga0207691_10000249_pt1 | contig 53276 bp, 67 predicted proteins | sample KBSM13metaG_FD_184327 | JGI IMG/M metagenome (GOLD analysis project Ga0207691, IMG submission 184327) | Miscanthus rhizosphere microbial communities from Kellogg Biological Station, Michigan, USA - KBS M1-3 metaG (SPAdes) (version 2) | ecosystem: Host-associated > Plants > Roots > Rhizosphere >...
AGCTGGTATGGGAGAACAATCGCGAGTGCTTCCATTGCGTGCGCTGTCACCCGCAATACTTCAAGGCCAATTACGACGTGTACGAGGAGGAATATGCCTCCGACGCCATCAAGAAGCAGATGGCCGCGGCCGTGGCGCGCACGCAGTCGAAGTGGGCGGCGCAAGGCATCGAGATCACGCACACGCATGGCGGACTGGCAACGTTCCCGGACCCGGACCGCAATCGCTGGTTCGCCGCCGATCGTACGATGCTGGCGGAGGGCTTCGACACGGAATCGATGGACGGCAAGCGCGTGGCACCGTTGATGGGCGACTACGCCGACCAGGACGTGGGCGTGTTGCGGATGCGCAGCATGCCCAACTTCTGGGTGCACGCGAGCTGCGATCACGCCGTAGCGGCGCGCCTATTGCCTGCCGGCCCTCGGATGACCAAGGTGCGCGGCTATTGGCTGGTGAAAGAGAACGCCGTCGAGGGCAAGGATTACGACCTGGAGAAGATGCTGCCGTTCTGGCATCTCACCAACGAGCAGGACTGGGACATCTGCAAGTGGCAGCAGAAAGGTGTGGACTCGATCGGCTACGAGCCCGGGCCGCTATCCACGCGCAAGGAATACAACGTCGACGCGTTCATCCGCTGGTATCTGCAGGAAATGCGCGGCGGCGGCGTGGCCGCGCCGCAGTTGCGCATCGCGTAGCCGCCGCCCAATATCGGGCGTTATTGCGCTCGCGCTGCTTCACATTGCTGCTTGGTAGCGGGTGCGCACCCGCCAAGGCATTTCACCTGGCCATTTGCATCGATGGTGGCGCCGCCGCCCGGCCTCTTGGAACATCTCACCAAGCCGCGGTCGTTTACCGCGCATAGGCCAACGCCACATTTGACGCCGCCGACTTCATCCTTCATCGCGCCGCCACCCTCTTTGGCGCAGTACACTTTTCCGAATTGATCCGTCGCGCACTGCCCCGCGCCGCAAACTACCTTTCCAGTGTCATCCTTGAGGCAATCCCCTGCTGCATTGACGTGGGTGGCGACGGCGGACAAGGCCAGCAAGCAGCCAATGAGAAATTTGTTTTTCATGGGGCCTCCTTCGGGCAATTACCGCAAGTCTACCCGCGATCGTGGCCCGGCCGCGGCGGATTGCGGTGTAGCAAAAATGCGAACAGCGATCGCCATGCAGGGACGCGTGGAATCGACCACAAATCGGCGCCAGTTCGGCCGAACGGCCAATGGGCATCTTCGCTCATGGGAGGTAGCATTTTTGCTACCACCTCGCATAAGGCTAACTTGCCATGGACGACAGTTCGCAAATCTTGGCCAGGAATCTCGCTTCAGTTATGGGCGCGCGCAAGAACAAGCCTGTGCGGCCACTCAAGGCTGATCGAACATTGCAAGTTCTTGTGGCCGACCTCGTAGCAGCACGGACTGCCGTGGGAATGACGCAGGAGGACGTCGCCGCCAGAATGGGGACAACGAGGAGCGTCGTCTCACGCCTGGAGAGCGGCGTGCACACCCGTCCGACGCTCCGCACCATCCAGAAATATGCAGTCGCTGTGGGTGCCCCAATTGAGATCCGCGTTGGGAAGGGGTTGTAGCTCGTGGCCTTGAGCACCTCGATGGCGGCGTCGACCGCGCCGGCCGCAATCGGCATGCTGGCCGGGTCGCCCCCGGCCGGTGTACGCTGTCCAACCACCACGACGTTCCAGGTCCAGCATGCAGGGAGAAGTCTTGAGAGTCGCGATCAGCGACTGGATCATGGTCCACGCTCTGGCGAGTGCGACCGAGGTTGAGATCCTCGCCGGCATTTGCGAGCAGATGAACCGAGCGGGCCTTCCGATATTGCGGGCCTCCGTTGCGCATGACCTGCTCGACCCGACGTTCGACGCCCGCGGCGTGCGCTGGCAGCGCGACCAGGGCGGACTCGAAGAAGCGTTCCCGCGTTCAGACGACCCGTTGCAAAATCAGGATTGGACGCGCAGTCCCTTCTTCTACCTTTTCGAGAGCCACGAACCGATGCTGCGGCGACGGTTGGACGCGACGTATCGCCGAGGGGAATTCCCCATGCTCGACCGGTTCCAGGATGAGGGAACGGCCGACTACATCGCATTTATTTCGCGTGTCGGCGAAAGCATGCGGCTGGGCGAGGGTGAAGGCATCATGGCATCGTGGACGACGGATGCCCGCGAAGGCTTCAGCGACGCCCAGGTCAAGCTGCTCGGCGGCATCATGCCAGCGCTCACGCTGGCTTTCATGCTGAGGACGATGAATCGCACGGCGCGCACGCTGATCCAGACGTACCTCGGAAGCGACGCAGCGGAGCGCGTGCTCGCCGGCAACATCGTGCGCGGGCGTGCCGAGCCGATACGCGCCGTCGTGTGGTTCAGCGACCTGGTCGGTTTTACGCGAATCTCGGATACGTCGAGTCCCGGCACCGTGCTCGAACTGCTGAACGACTATGCCGAAGCGCAGGTCGAGGAGATCGAGGCGCAGGGTGGACATGTGCTGAAGTTCATCGGTGACGGCATCATGGCCATTTTCCCGCAGCAAGAGATGGCGCAGGCCTGCGCCCGAGCGCTGGACGCGGCGACCAACCTGACTAAGCGGATCATCACACTGAACGCGCGCCGCGAAAGTCACGGCATGCCGGTCACCAGCACGCACATCGCGCTGCACGTGGGTGAACTTCTCTACGGCAACCTGGGCAGCCCGCGCCGTCTCGATTTCACTGTTCTCGGCCCCGCGGTCAACGAGGCGGCGCGCATCGAGGCGTTCTGCGCTTCGCTCGAGCAGCCCGTCATCGTGTCGACGGCCTTTGCGGAAGCTTCAGGCCAGGCGCGGCAGCGGCTGGTGAGCGTCGGTCGCTATGCGATGAAGGGCATCGCCCGGCCGCAGGAGCTGTTCACGCTGGACCCAGCGCACGCGCTCGTCGAGTCCGGGTCGTGACGGGCCCGGAGCTGATCCAACGCAAGTCGCAGCTATCGTTTTCTTCGCAACAACGCGAGCGCGAGTACGGCCAGGCCCAGGAGCGCGAGAGTGCCCGGTTCGGGAACGAGGATCACACCGAACAGGCCGTGGGACTCGCCATCGGGGCCCGCGGAAAAGTAGATTGCCTGCGAACTCCCGCCATTGCCGGCGCCACTACCTGGGATGAGCCCCCAAAGGCCGTCGATCACCAGTGGATTGCCGTCCGATGCAAGCAACTGCGCGAGGAAGCTATTGCTCGCGAGGTCGAAAACGTTGATGGTCCCGTCGCCGAAGTTGCCAACCAGGAGGTCGCCCGCATAGGCACCGAACGACGCGGGCGCGAGCGCCAGGCCCCACGGTGAATCCAGCGTGCCCTGGGAACCGACGCGGGAAATGAAATTGCCCTGGTTATCGAAAACGCTGACGAATCCATGCCCGGGCCCTGAAACGTCCTCGTCGCCCGCCGCATTCTGCAGCGCATAGGTCACATAGATTTTGTCGCCGATATCCTGGACGTTGAACGGCGCGTACCCCGCAGGTATGCCGGGATCGACAAAGTTTCCCGGCAAGTTGGGGGCGGCGCCATTGCCCTTGTAGACGTCGATCTTTCCTGTATGGAAGTTGGCGGCATACAGGTAGCCGTTGCCAAGAATGTTCTGGAACGCGCTTCCCTTGTAGACGTTGTCCGGCGAACCAATGACAAGGGTTTCCGCAAGGGTTCCCAGCGCGCCCCGCCAGCCGGATACGGTCCCGTCCTCGCTCACGAAAAGAAAAGCATCGCCGTTGAAACTCCCGGCGACACCTGCGGCCACCTGTCCGGTCAGGTTGCCCAGTCCGGGAATCGACACGATGAGCGGTGCGATGGACGGAACACCCGTGATCGGATTGACGCGATAGAGCGTCGCGACGCCGGTCCCATTGTCGGATACCCAGAACGGCGACGTGCCGGTGCGCGAGATGCCCCAGGCATTGACGAGATTCGGATCGGTGAGGACCGCGGAGTGCGCGGCCTGATCATCCGTCACCAGGTTGGTGGCGATGAACGCGCCGGCCTCCGGCGCCGGGGAAAAGAGCCCGAGCGCGATGATCAGCGTCGAACAGAACTTGAGGATGGGGCGCGAACTCGGTGCGTCGTCGGAGAGAATCGCCGGCTTACGATGGATCTGCATGGAACACCTCCATGAGCGGGCCAAGCAGTACGCTACAAAGGGGTGGTGTACAAAGCAACAATCGTGCAACCCAGTGAAATCAGGGGCCTACGATCGAGCGGTGCACGCAATGTCAATTCCGTCGACGCGCGTGGCCCCTGCGCAGGATGCGATTCCCGCGATGAACCGCCGACGCGCTTCGGAGATTGTGGGCAGCTAGTCCGATCCGAAGCAGGTGTACGCTGTGGATTCCCGAACGCGGGTGAAGGGGCCAGGGGATGACCGCCAAATCCATTCAGATCATTCTGGCGAGGCAACTCGCAAGCAGCATTGCCACGCCCATTCTGCTAGTCGACGAGCAGAACGCGCTCATCTACTACAACGAGCCGGCGGAGCACATCTTCAACCAGCGCTTCGACGAGACGGGCGAAATGCCGGCCGCGGAGTGGACCACGCGCTTCGCCGCCGTCGACGAAGACCGCAATCCCATTCCGCCCAAGGACCGGCCCATGGGGCGGGCGCTCTCCGAAATCACGCCGGTCTCGCGGACGATGTGGATGCGCGTCACGGGCGGCGAGTGGCGCCATCTGCACGTCACGGCCGTTCCGCTCGTCGGCGAAAAGGGCCTGCTGTTTGGCGCGATGAGCATCTTCTGGGCCGTTTGAAATGAACGTCACACTGTGGGGAACGCGCGGCTCGCTCGCCACGCCGGGCGCCGAAACGGCGCGCTATGGCGGAAACACTTCGTGCGTCGGCGTGATCGGCGACGAGGGGACAGTGCTGGTGCTGGACGCCGGCACGGGTATCCGCGGCCTGGGCAAGACCATCGATGCATCCGTGCGCCGCGTCGATATCCTGCTCACCCACCTGCACATGGATCACATCCAGGGACTGGGATTTTTCGCGCCGCTGTTTCGCCCCGATCTCGAGGTCCGCATCTGGGGTCCGGTGAGCAGCCACATCAGCTTGCGGGAACGACTGATGCGGTATCTCTCTCCGCCGCTCTTCCCGGTGAGCCTGCGCGAATTGCCGTGCATGATCTCGCTGCACGACGTGCCGTGCGGTGAGATCTCGATCGGAGAGTTTCGCATGACCGCGGCGCTGGTCTGCCACCCGGGGCCGACCGTGGGTTACCGCATAGTCGATCAGCGTGGCAGCGTGTTGACCTACCTGCCGGACCACGAACCGGCGCTGGGCGCTTCAGCGTTCCCATCGCTGCCCCTCGCATGGACCTCCGGAGGTTCGCTGGCCGCGAATGCAGATCTGCTCATTCACGACAGTCAGTACAGCGCGGCGGAATACGTCAATCACGTCGGCTGGGGGCACAGCTCGTTCAAGGATGCACTGGCGTTTGCCGCGCTGTCCGACGTGAAGCATTTCGTGCCGTTCCATCACGATCCCGGCCACACCGATATCGACATCGACCGCATGATGAAAGAGGCGCTGGCCGAAATCACACCCGCGTGTCGCATCACGACGGCGCTGGAAGGCGCGACGTTCCAGATCTGAACGGGTCCCGGATCAAGATGAAAACAGTGCTGAAGTACACCGCATGGGGATTGACGGCGATCGTGGTTGTCGCGCTGGTCGTCTGGTTCTGGGCAAACCAGGTAGCGACCAGCCGCTATGAACAGAAGTGGACCGTGCACAAGGCGGAATTTCCGATTCCGTTTCCGCTCAGCAGCGCAGACGTGGAGGCGCTTCGGGCAGAACGAATCCTCGCCGGAGCCCCGGAGTCAGACCCGCTCGCCGGGGTGGACCTCAAGGCCGTGGCGCTGGGGCGCGCGATCAACCGCGGCAAGCACCTCGTCAAGAGCCGCGTCTCGTGCGACGGCTGTCACGGCGTCGATTTCGGCGGCGCGGCCATCGTCGACATCGCTCTCGTCGGACATTGGGTGGCGCCCAACCTGACCTCCGGTGAAGGCAGCGTTACCAAGGGCTTCACCGCCAACGACTGGGACCGCGCCGTGCGTCACGGCGTACGCCGCGATGGCAGCTCGTCGTCGATGCCCTCGGGCGATTTCGTCAACTTGACCGACCACGAATTGTCGGACGTCGTCGCCTACATCCGTTCGATGCCGCCGGTGAATCGCGACATGGGTCCGGTGAAGCTGGGGCCGGTATTTGCCTACATGATCGCCACCGATCCCAAGGCATTTTCAGCCGCCACGACCGATCACCAGAAGGCGCACGCCGTGGAGCCACCCGTCCTGGCGCCCAGCGTGGAACTCGGGCAGCACATCGTTCAGGTCTGCCGCGGATGCCACGGCGCGCATTTGTCGGGCGGCACGCTGGCGGGCGACCCCGACATGCCGGTCGTCGCGAACCTCACTCCGCACTTTACCGGCCTCAAGTCATGGAGCGAGGAGGACTTCATCCGCGCGCTGCGCGAAGGCAAGCGCAAGGACGGGACGGAGATCAGCAAGATGATGCCGTGGCAGGCCTACGGGCAGATGTCGGACACGGAACTGAAAGCGGTGTGGGCGTACCTGCAGACGGTGCCGCCGTTGGAGAAAGGGAACCACTAGGACGGCCGACGCATCATGCGCGCGGCGCGTGGCCAGACTGCAGGGCTGCACCGTTCCTTCGCCATGTCGCGGGCGGCATACCGAACTCGCGCTTGAACGCGCGATTGAATGCGGCTTCGGATTCGTAGCCGACATCCTCTGCAATAACTGCAAGCGGCGAACCGCTGAGGCGAAGCTGCTGCGCGGCGAGCTGCAAGCGCCATTGCGCCAGGTATTGCATCGGTGGCACGCCGAGCAGGTCGGTAAAACGCTGCGCCAAGCCGGAACGGGACATGCCGACCCGGTGGGCAAGGTCCTCCACCGTCCACGGGTGTGCCGGCCGGGCGTGCATCAGCATGAGCGTCCGGGCGACCAGGCGGTCGCGCAATCCCGCCAGCCAGCCTTTGCAATCGTCGGGCAATGTACCGACGTAATGGCGTACTGCCTCGACGAATACCAGCTCCGACAACTTGGCCAGCACCGTGGCGCTGCCGGCGTGCGCCGAGGTCGCCTCCTCCGTCGCAAAGCGCATCGACGTTTCCAGCCAGGACGCGCTGGATCCGCGCATGCTGACCTTGAACAGTCGCGGCAACGCGGAGAGCAAAGGATTCCTCCAGAGGTCCTGTGCCGCGAGAAAACCGCACACCATGTGCGTAACCGCCCCGCCGCCGCCGTACTCGAGCTTCATCACCTCACCCGGCCGCGTCGCGACTTGATTGGCCAGTAGCGGCGCCAACACCTCCGGCGTCAGGTCGGTGGAACTGCCGATGATGTGGGTTTCGCCCCGCGGCACCACGATCACGTCGCCCGCATCGATCTGCAGCGCGCCACCGCGATCGTCCGGCAGCATCGCCCAGCACCGCCCTTCCGTAACAAGATGGAACGACACGATGCACTCGGCGGGCGGCAGATACGTCGAGCAAAGCGGCGAATCCGCCGGGACGATAGCGCACCAGGGCGCCGAAAACTCGGCGTCGAGGAATACGGCGCCGGTCAGCTGGACGACGCGCAATACGTCGGAGAGGGCATCCATCGTGGCGGTTGGGCAATCCCGGCGTCGCGCGCAAGAAAGCTGGACGCTTGGTCATTCAAGGTCGCTGCTGCCGGGGGAATACTAGCACCGTGCTCAAAATGGCACCGAACTCGAAACACAGACCATCGGGAGGTATCGATCATGACGCGCTCGGGTGAATGGATCGGAACGCAGGCGCTCAACGCGATGCGGCATCGCATGGGAAGCCGGGACGCAGTCGACACAGTCGCAGCGCGCCGGCCGTCGCAACAATTTTCAGGCCATGCGACACAGGTACGTGCCGCCCGGAATAGCGCCGCACGGCACGACGGTCAGCCGTGGTTGCTGGCCGAAACGGCGAAGCTCCACGTGGGGATCATGGCAGGTCTCGCCGGGTTCTCATTCACCGGGATCGTTCTCCTGGTCGGCCTGGCGCATGACCGGTCAGACATGGCGGCGGCATCGTTCGACACGGTGCTGGTCATGTTCATCGTCTCGTTCATCTACTACATCGGCAACGCCTTCCTGATTTCGTACCTGCCCAATCCGGATACGAGTCGAGGGCTCGTGCCGCACGTCCATTTCAGCCTCGCCTCGACCATCGAGTACCGGACGCTGTTCGTGTCCTGGTTCGCGCTGCTGCCGCTGCTGCAAGCGTATGGACTCAACCGTGCCGCCGATCTACTCGCTGTTCTGTTGCCGCTATCCCTCGCCCTCGGCTCGGTGATCCTCGCGATGGCCGCCGATGGGCTCGGTTTGATGCGGCTCAAGGAGACTTACTTTGCCGCAGCGGTCGGTACGGGCGTTGCGCTGGCGTGCGCCGGTGTCGTCCGACTGGTTGCGCCGGACGCGAGCACCGCAGCTTCCACCCTCTACGTCACGATCGCGATCTTCTGCCTCAATGGTGTGGGATTCGCGCTGGCGGCCTTGACGGCACTCCTGCCGCGATACCCGCGGCTCGCGCGCTTCTACGAGCGCCATGGTCGAAACATCGTGATCGCAGACGTTCAAGCCACGATGATTGCGCTCGCGTTCCTTTGGCTGGCTGTCATCGGCGTCATCTAAAAATCACCGAGGCCCGACATTGTCACAGGCGAGGCGGATGGTTGAGCAGTTGGTCATATCGCGTATCGTCCTTCAGCAGCAGCCAAACCGCTTCCGGTTCATCGAAAAAATTGAGCGGCGCGCCGAACGGCACGTGAAGCAAGCGCGCTGCTTCCGCATATCCCTCCTCGCTGCGGCCAGCGCGGACCAGGATGACGCTGCGCATAAACGACACCTTCGGGCCGTTGGTGGCGTCTCGCGATTCGGGGTTCCGCATCCGCGCCCTCTCTATCGTGGCTACCGCAGCCGAATGTTTACCCAGCATCGACTGGATCAACCCGAGCTCCACGAGGTCGACCCTCGCCGGCTCCCGCTTGTGCAATTCCAGTCCATGCCGTTCGGCATCGCGGAAACTGCGCTCGGCACGATCCTTGTTCCCCGCGGCAAGGTACAGAAATCCAGTGCGCATGGCGCGTGACATTGGCTCCTCAACCGGAACGTCCTCCCACAGCTTCACGGCATCGAGGTATCGCCCTTCTGCTCTCGCGATCTCCGCAGCGATAACCTTGCGCCCGATTTCGTCATACAGGTTGCCATGCTCGCTTAGCGCCTTGCGCAGCGGCTCGATATCCTTGTGCACATAGGCGTCGATGCGGGCGCGCACGAAGTACGGGTCGGGATTGTTCGGGAACCTTGTCGCGTATTTCTGCGTCGCTTCGATACCTTCGGTCAACCGGCGAAGTCCCCCGGTCAGTGTGACCAGGACGTTGACCGCCAGCTCTTCGTTCAATGGGTCAAGGTCCCAGGCACGGGCCTGATGTGCGAGTGCCTCGTCGAAGTGACCGCGGCGTCGCAGTGCGAAACCGATCAGCTGGTGCGCCTCCACGTTGCTTGGCCGCGCTTGCACGACGGTATTCAGGTCCACGAGCGCGCGATCGGGATCCTTGGCGACATACATGGTGTACAGGCCCCGCGCCAGCATCGCCTCGGGCAAGTCCTTTTGTTGCGCGAGAGCGCGCTCGTAGCACTGCTTGGCCGCAGCGCCATCCTGGGGCTGCTCGCCAAAATAGAACATCCAGCTGTTGACGCGCGAGAGCATCGCAAGCGCGTCCGCGTTGTCGGGATCGATGCGCAGCGCCTCCTCGAGCAGGCGCTTCGGCGTAGCCAGCTTCTCGTACTCCTTGGAGTTGGGAGTCCTGAAGGAGGCCACCGCACGCAGATACAGGTCGTAGGCATCGCCGCTGTTGGTGGCGACGCGGTCCAGCTCGCCGCGTTCGCGCATCGTTAGTGTCGCGGCAAGAGCATTGGCCACGAGTCGCGCCACCGTGCTCTGCAGGTCCAGCACACGTTTCAGCTCACGGTCGTAGTTGGTGGCCAGCAAGTGATGATCGTCGTGCGTATCGATCAGCTGCACGGTGAGCCGCAGCGTATTTCCGTCGCGCCGTATCGAACCTTCGAGGATCGTCCCCACCCCCAACCGCTGGCCGATTTCGCGCGCGTTGTGAGCCTTGCCGCGGAACTCCGCGACCGACGTGCGCGAGATCACCTTGAGATCGCGAAACTTCGCGATTGCGTTGAGAATTTCTTCCTGTAGGCCGTCCGCGAGATACGAGTCCTCGGCGCGGCCGCTCAGGTTATCGAACGGCAACACCGCGATCGACTTCCGGTCTGGTGCGGGCACCGGCGCGGGCGCGACGATGGGCACGGGGATATCGCGCGTCGCGCGATCGCTCCACAATTTTGTGCCAAGGATGCCGACGATGACGATGACGGCAACGGTGGCGCCGGCCGCGAGCCATCCTCGCTTCCGGCCGACGTCGGCAGGGCCGACCGGCACGCTTGCGGCCGCGAACGTCGGCGCCTGCGTTTCCGCGAGCAGTCGCCGCACGCGTTCGACGAACTCCTCCGGCATGTCGCCGCCCGGGAGCCGCATCCATTGCCGCTCGCGAAAGCGGTCCGGCACGCGCGCCGTCGCCTCGGGCGTGTCATCGACCACGATCGGCAGCAGGAACGATCGATCGTCGGCGATCAGGTGCGAGCGGTCGACCGCGAGCTTCCACTCAAGCCGGAAGTAGCCTTCGCTGCGCTCGTCGGTGTTGGCCGAGACGAGCGGCACGAAGAGCGCGCACTCCTTGATTTGCTTGCGGATCGACGCGTCCCACGCGTCGCCGCCTCGCAGCTCGTTCCGGTCGAACCAGACTTCGAGGCCGCCCGCGCGCAGCGCCTCGCAGATGCGCGCCGCGGCATCCCCATCCTGCGAGGCATAGCTCAGGAAAATGGCTTTTTCGTTCATCCGGCTACCAAGATGCCAGTGTCAACAGCCCTCAACCGACATTGCCGCATTCCTGGCCGGCCCGATTACCGGGCCGCCGCAACTAGATCAGCTCTTTCTGCCGGTGCATCGTGCAGTCCACCGTGGTCAGCGCAGTCATGTTGACGATGCGGCGCACCGTCGCCGATTGGGTGAGGATGTGCACCGGCTTGGCCACGCCGAGCAGGATCGGGCCCAGCGTCACCCCGGATCCCGACGACACCTTGAGCAGGTTGAACGAGATGTTTGCGGCATCGAGCGTGGGCATGATGAGAAGGTTGGCCTCCCCCTTCAGCCGCGCGTTCGGAAACGCCGCCATGCGCACCTCCTCGGACAATGCCGCGTCGCCGTGCATCTCGCCCTCGCATTCAAGCTCGGGGTCCATCAGTTGCACCATCGACAGCGCGGCCTGCATCTTTCGGGCCGTGGGGAACGCAGAGGAGCCGAAGCTCGAATGCGACAGGAACGCGACCTTGGGCACGATGCCGAAGCGGCGCATTTCCTCGGCCGCCAGCAGCGTGATCTCGGCCAGCTGCTCGGCCGTCGGATCGGCATTGACGTAGGTGTCGGCGATGAAGATCGTGCGCGCCGGCAGCATCAGCGCATTCATCGCGGCGTAGGTGCGCACGCCCTTGCGCAGGCCGATCACCTGGTCGATGTAATGGCGGTGCAGGTCATGCGTGCCAAAGGTGCCGCACAGCATGCCGTCGGCCTCGCCCCGGTGCATCATCATCGCCCCGATCAGCGTGTGGCGGCGGCGCATCTCCACCTGCGCATAGGCCTGCGACACGCCGCGGCGCTCGGTGAGGCGGTAATACTCCATCCAGTACTCACGGTAGCGCTCGTCGAATTCCGGGTTGATGATCTCGAAATCCTGCCCCGGCTTGATGCGCAGGCCGTAACGTTCGATGCGCTTCTCGAGCACCGCCGGCCGGCCGACCAGGATGGGCCGCGCGAGTCCCTCGTCCACCACGACCTGCACGGCGCGCAGCACGCGCTCGTCTTCGCCTTCGGCGTACACGATCCGTTTCGGATCCTTCTTGGCCGCCGTGAAGATCGGCTTCATCAACAGGCCCGACGTGTACACGAACTGGATCAGCTTTTCCTTGTACGCGGACCAGTCGGCAATCGGGCGCGTGGCCACGCCCGACTCCATCGCCGCCTTGGCCACCGCCGGCGCGATCATGACGATGAGGCGGGGGTCGAACGGCTTCGGGATCAGGTATTCGGGACCGAAGCGCAGGTTCTCGATGTTGTACGCGTGCGCGACGATGTCCGACTGCTCGGCCATGGCCAGGTCCGCGATCGCGCGCACGCACGCGAGCTTCATTGCTTCGTTGATCGTTGTCGCGCCGACATCGAGCGCGCCGCGAAAGATGAACGGGAAGCACAGCACGTTGTTCACCTGGTTCGGGAAATCCGAGCGGCCGGTGGCGATGACGGCGTCCGGCCGCGCGGCCTTGGCCACGTCCGGCATGATCTCCGGCTCCGGATTGGCCAGCGCCATGATCAATGGCTTGTCGTTCATCTTGGCCAGCCATTCGGGCTTCAGCACCCGCCCGGCAGAAAGACCCAGGAAGATGTCGGCCCCCGGCAGGATTTCGGCCAATGTGCGCGCGTCCGTCGGCTGCGCGTAGATGGCCTTGTGGTCATCCATCTCCTCCTTGCGGCCCTCGTATACGACGCCCTTGATGTCGGCGACGAAGATGTTTTCACGCTTGATGCCGAGCCCCACGAGCAGGTCGAGGCACGCAAGCGCGGCCGCGCCTGCGCCTGAGCACACGAGCTTCACGCCGCCCAGCTCCTTGCCGACCACGCGCAGGCCGTTCAGGATCGCCGCGCCGACGATGATCGCCGTGCCGTGCTGGTCGTCGTGAAACACCGGGATCTTCATCCGCTCCCGGCACATCTTCTCGATGTAGAAGCACTCCGGCGCCTTGATGTCCTCGAGGTTGATGCCGCCGAACGTGGGCTCCAGCGCCACGATCATGTCCACCAGCTTGTCCGGGTCGAGTTCGTTGATCTCGATGTCGAAGCAATCGATGCCCGCGAACTTCTTGAACAGCACCGCCTTGCCTTCCATCACCGGTTTGGCGGCGAGCGGGCCGATCGGTCCCAGGCCGAGCACCGCGGTGCCGTTGGTGACCACGCCGACCAGGTTGCCGCGCGCGGTGAGATTGGACACTTCGCGCGGATCGCGCACGATTTCGTCGCACGCGGCTGCAACGCCCGGCGTATAGGCGAGGCCCAGGTCGTGCTGGTTGGTGAGCTGCTTGGTCGCCTGCAGCGCGATCTTCCCCGGCGGAAACTGCCGGTGGTATTCGAGGGAAGCCTCACGGATGTTCTTGTCCGACATGGATCCGCCGCAGGAGGACGCGCCGCTTGGGGCGCGGGCCGACCATGATAGACGATTGCCCTGGCCCATTCACGGCGCGGGGGTTGAAGCGCCGCGGGAGGCCGGGGCCTCGTGGTGCCGGAGGCTATAATCGCGCTTTCCCCGCACCCGCGCGCCAGAACCTTTCCTCGCGCGCCCCGAATCCTTCGATGAGCACCCTGCCGCTCTTCTGGTTGTCCGCGTTTGCCTTGGCGGCGGTAGTTCTCGTTGCTCTCGTGTGGCCTCTGTTGCGCCAGCGCAGGAGCGAGGCGCCGGAGGACGAAGCTGCGACCACGGCCATCTTTCGCGACCACAAGCGGCAGCTGGATGCCGATTTCGCGGCCGGCACGCTGAGCGAGTCCGAACGCGACGCGGCGCAAGCCGAGCTGGTCTCCCGCTTCGGTGGCGAGCTTGCCATCGAACCGGCGGCGGTCGCGAGGTCGTCAGATACTTCGCGCTGGGTCGCGGCGCTGGTCCTCGTCAGCGTGGTGCCCATCGTGGCGGGCGTGCTTTACGTGTTGCTGGGCAATCCGGCGGCGATGAACGCGCCGGCCGCACCGGAGATGTCCGCCGCGGCGCCCCCTCATGGCTCCGGTGACGTCACCGATCCGCAAGTCGTGGCGATGATCGACCGGCTGGCGGAAAAGATGAAAGCGAGTCCCGACGACCCCAAAGGATGGTTCCTGCTGGGCCGCTCGTATTTCAAGATGGGCCGCTATGACGAAGCGGTGGCCGCCCTTGCGGAAGCCGCGAAGCGCATGCCGGAGAACGCCACCCTGCTCGCGGATCAGGCCGAAGCCATCGCAATGGCGCAGGGACGCAAGCTCGCCGGCCGCCCCGCGGAATTGCTGAAGCGCGCGATGGAAATCGATCCCAACGACCCGAAGACCATTGCCATGTCCGGCGCGGTCGCGGCCGAGCGCGGCGATGCGGACACCGCGATCAAGCTCTATCAGCGTCTGAAGGCGCTGATGCCGCCCAACAGCGAGGAATCGCAGCAGGTCGACCAGGTGATCGCCGAACTCCAGGCGTCGCGCAAGGGCCCGCCCGCGCCGGCCGTGGCGGCTGCGCCTGCGGCGGCTCCCGCAGCGGCACCGGCCACGGCCAATGCCGCGCCGACGGCGAGCATGGCGGCGGCAGGCGCCTCTGGCGCGGGCGTATCGGGCCGCGTCGAGATCGACCCCAAGCTCGCCGCCCGAATGGCGCCGGGCGACACACTATTCATCTATGCGCGCAACGCGGAAGGCTCGCGCATGCCGCTGGCCATCCTGCGCGGTAGCGCCAGTGAATTGCCCAAGGCATTCGCCTTGACCGACGCGATGGCCATGATGCCGGCGCAGACCATTTCACTCGCAAAGTCTGTCGTGGTGGAAGCCCGCATTTCCAAGGCAGGCAACGCGGTGGCGCAAGCCGGCGACCTGCGCGGCGCGTCGGCGCCCATCGCGCCGGGAGCATCCAACGTGCGGATCGTCATCGACCAGGTCGTTCCCTGACCCCGTTTGGCGTGTATATGACGGATTTGTGACACCGGGTCCAACGAACATCCGGTATAACTGCACCCCTGCTCGGGGGCGCGAAATGCGAACCCGCGGCGGTCGTACCAGGGAGAACGTCGCATGAAAGAGAATTACCAGAAGAAAATCGACCTTGGCCGCTGCGGCGAGGTCACGCTGCACGTCCGCAAGGGTGGCACGCGACTGTTGCTGGAGTTCGACACCGAGCCGGAGGGCCTGGACAAGACCGGCCTCAACAGCTTCATCGACGCCTTGAAGAAAGTGCGCGAACGCATGGAGCGGTAGCCATACGCCAGCTGCCGGGCGGCCAGAGCCCGCCTCCGCCCTATTTGACCGGGGTCAAGGATGTAGCAGGCTCCCCGTAACAATCGCCGTCCTGCGACGGGCGCAAGGCGCGCCCCCGCTATAATGGCATGTGTTTTCAACGCCCCCCGCGGCATCGCCGGCCAGCGGCCGCCAGCGCCCGCCGATGCCCGGCCCAATCGTCCGCTCCGCCCATGCTCGAAGCCATTGACCTGGCCGCGAGACGCGGCTCGTCGCATCTGTTTTCGTCGCTGTCCTTCAGTGTCGAGCCCGGGTGCGCCATGTTCGTCACCGGTGCCAACGGAACGGGCAAGACCACGCTGCTGCGAATCCTGGCCGGGCTGGGGGCGCCTTTTGCGGGCACTGTGCGGTGGCGTGGCGTGGATGTCGCACCGTTTGCGCAGACCCTCCGGGACGATGTGGCTTATTGCGGCCACTTGCCGGCACTGAAGGACGAACTCACTGCGGAAGAAAATCTCGCGGCGCTCGTCACGCTGACCGGCGAATCCGTGGCGGCCTCCAAATTCCGCGACGCGCTCGCCAGCGTCGCGCTGGAACGGCAGGCGCGGCTTCCGGCACGTGCGCTCTCCCAGGGGCAGCGCCGCCGCCTGGGCCTGGCGCGCCTGTCGCTTTCCCGGCGCCCGCTGTGGCTGCTCGACGAGCCGGCGACCGCGCTCGACAGCGCGGGAATCGCGCTGCTGAAGCGCCTGCTTTCCGGTCACCTCGAGCGTGGCGGATGCGCGCTGGTGGCGACGCATCAACCGCTCGAGCTGCCGGCGAACGAAGTCCGCGCGCTTTCGTTGTCATGATCTCCGAGCCCACCGCGGCAACGTTCCAGGCAACCGCGCCCGCCTCCGATTCCGGCGCGTGGGCGGGTGTGCGCTGGGCGTTGGCGCGCGATCTCAGGCTGGCGCTGCGTTCGCGCGCGGAACTTGGGGTCCAGCTGTTGTTCTACGTCATCGTGGTTTCGCTGTTTCCGCTGGCATCGACACCCGAGAGGAACCAGCTCGCGCTGATGGGGCCTGGCGTGCTCTGGGTCGCCGCACTGCTCGCGTCACTGCTTTCGCTGCCGCGCCTGTTCGCCTCCGATTACGCCGACGGTACGCTCGAGCAAATCGCGCTGTCGCCGTATCCGCTGCCCGCACTGGTGTCCGGTAAAATGATCGCGCATTGGCTGACCACCGGTTTGCCCGTCGTCATCCTTGCGCCGGTGCTGGGATTGCAATACGGGATCGACGGCGAGGCGATGGCCGCTTTGGCGGCGGCGCTGCTGATCGGCACGCCCATTCTGTCGTTGCTCGGCGCGATCGGTGCCGCGCTGACGTTGGGCCTGCGCGGCGGCGGCAGTCTTCTCGCGCTGCTGGTGCTGCCGTTGTGCGTGCCGGTGCTGATCTTCGGCGCCGGAACCGTGGACGCGGTGCACGCCGGCCTTGGTGTCACCGCGAACCTGTCGCTACTGGGCGCGGGCTTGCTGGTCGCCATCGTCGGCGCGCCGCTCGCAGCATCCGCTGCTGTCCGAATTGCCCTCGATTAGGGTTCAATGAACTTCTTCCGCTACTCCTCGCCCTCGACGTTCTATCCGCTCGCCGGAAAGCTCATTCCCTGGTTCGGCTGGAGCGCGCTGCTGCTCGCCATCGTCGGGCTCTGGATCGGCTTCGGCCTCGCGCCCACCGATTTCCAGCAGGGCGAGGCCTACCGCATCATCTTCATCCACGTCGCGAGCGCGTGGATGTCGATGTTCATCTATGTCGTGATGGCGTTCTGGAGTGCGCTGGCGCTGGGTTTCAACACGCGGCTGTCGGGCATGATGGCGCAGGCGCTGGCACCGACCGGCGCGCTGATGACGTTCATCGCGTTGTGGACCGGCGCGCTGTGGGGCCGGCCAACGTGGGGGACGTACTGGGCGTGGGACGCGCGGATGACCTCCGAGCTGATCCTGCTGTTTCTCTACTTCGGCGTCATCGCATTGCGCAATGCCATCGATGACGACCGTCGAGCGGACCGCGCATGCGGCGTGCTCGCGCTGGTCGGCGTCGTGAACATCCCGATCATCTACTTCTCCGTGCAGTGGTGGAACACGCTGCACCAGGGGTCGTCGGTCAGCATGGTCGCGGCCCCCAAGATGGCGGCGATCATGCTCGCCGGCATGCTCGTCATGGCGATTGCCGTGTGGTTCTACTCGATCGCGGTCGTGCTGATGCGTGTACGCTGCATCATCCTCGAGCGGGAACGCGGCGTGGCATGGACAGGTCAACTGACTGAACCGGGAACGATATGAGCGAATTCCTTGCGATGGGTGGTTATGGTTTCTACGTCTGGGGCGCCTATGGCGTCACGGCGCTCGCCATCATGGCCGAGCTGATCGCGTTGCGCGCGAGGCGGGTGAATGCCGTCGAGGCACACGCAGAGGCGTCCCGCCGATGAAGCCCCGTCATCGCCGATTTGCCTGGATCGGCGCGGGCGTCGTCGTCCTCGGCGCCGCGGTAGCGCTGGTGCTGAATGCGTTCCAGTCCAACCTCGTTTTCTTCTTCACGCCGTCGCAAGTCGTCGCCAAGGAGGCGCCTCAGGGCCGGCCGTTCCGCATCGGCGGGCTGGTCGAGTCGGGGACGCTGGTGCGCATCCCCAACTCGCTCGACGTCAAGTTCGTCGTGACGGATACGGCGCAGAGCCTGCCGGTCGTCTACCGCGGACTGCTCCCCGATCTATTCAAGGAGGGCAAGGGCGTGGTGGCACAAGGCAGCATCGGACCCGATGGCGTGTTTCACGCAACCGAAGTGCTGGCCAAGCATGACGAGAATTACATGCCGCCGGAAGCAGCCCGCGCCATCGACAAGGCCCACAAAGACAAGGGCATGTCGCTCCCCACATTGAGTACCGCCAAATGATTCCAGAACTCGGACAGTTTGCCCTCATCCTTGCGCTTCTCGTGGCGCTCGTGCAGACCGTGGTGCCCCTTGTCGGCGCGCAGCGCCGCAACGCGGTACTGATGGGGATCGCCAGGCCCGCGGCGCGCTTGCAGTTCGCGCTGATCGCGCTTGCGTTCGGGTGCCTGGCGTGGAGCTTCGCCACCAGCGATTTTTCCGTGCTCAACGTAGCGCAGAATTCGAACACCCAGTTGCCGCTGCATTACCGGATCGCCGCGACCTGGGGTTCGCACGAGGGTTCGCTGCTGCTGTGGGTGCTGATGCTGACCGGGTGGGCCACCGCGGTGACGCTGCGCTCGCGCAACCTGCCGGATGCGCTGCTGGCACGCGTGCTCGCGGTGATGGGCTTCGTTTCCGTCGGCTTCCTGATGTTCCTGCTGTTCACGTCCAATCCGTTCCTGCGCCTCGTTCCCGCCGCCGCCGAAGGCAGCGACCTGAATCCGCTGCTGCAGGATCCGGGCATGGTCATTCATCCGCCGATGCTCTACATGGGCTACGTCGGATTCTCGGTCGCTTTCTCGTTCGCGATCGCCGCGCTGTTGAGCGGCCGCCTGGACGCCACGTGGGCGCGCTGGTCGCGGCCGTGGACCACGGCGGCGTGGTCGTTCCTGACGATCGGCATTGCGCTCGGCAGCTGGTGGGCCTATTACGAATTGGGCTGGGGCGGATGGTGGTTCTGGGATCCGGTCGAAAATGCATCGTTCATGCCCTGGCTGGTAGGCACAGCGCTGCTGCATTCGCTCGCGGTGACGGAAAAACGCGGCACGTTCAAGAGCTGGACCGTGCTGCTGGCCATCGTGGCGTTTTCGCTGTCGCTGCTGGGAACGTTCCTCGTGCGCTCCGGCGTGCTGACGTCGGTGCACGCATTTGCGACCGATCCCGCGCGCGGCGTGTTCATCCTGGCATTCCTCGCGATCGTGATCGGCGGCTCGCTCACGCTCTATGCAATGCGCGCCGGCGCGGTGGGCGGTGGCGCCGGATTTGCGATGGTCTCGCGAGAGTCCGCGCTGCTGGCCAACAACATCCTGCTCGTCGTGGCCCTGAGCGCCGTGTTCCTGGGCACGATGTATCCGCTGTTCCTCGACGCGCTGAACCTGCCCAAGGCGTCGGTCGGCCCTCCGTATTTCAACCTGGTCTTTCCGATCCTGATGGCGCCCGCTGCATTCCTGATGGGCATCGGTCCCATTGCAAGCTGGCGCCAGGCGGAATTGCCCGACCTCGCGTCCAGGCTCAAATGGGCGTTCGTGGTTGCCATCGTCACCGCAACGCTGTTGCCGTTCACGATGGGCAACTGGTCGCCACTGGTTGCGTGCGGGCTGTTCCTGTCGCTGTGGATCGTCGCGACGACGATCGTGGCCGTGGTGCAACGTTTGCGCAAGGCGCCGCAGAACGGCTTGTGGGCGCGCCTCGCCGCCAACCCGGCCGCGTGGTACGGCATGATGCTGGCGCACCTGGGCGTGGCCGTGTTCATCGTCGGTGTAACGCTGGTCAAGGGCTACGAGTTCGAGGTCAACGTGCCGCTCGATGTCGGGCAAAGCGTTACCGTGCGCGGCGAGGAGTACACATTTCGCGGCGTCGAACCCGTCACCGGCCCGAACTATCGCGGGGTGGTCGGCACGTTCGAGGTGCGCCGCGACGGCAAGCTGGTGCAGACAATGCGGCCCGAGAAACGCGTCTACAACGCATCTGGCTCGGCGATGACCGAGGCTGCGATCGATCCCGGGTTCCTCGGCGATCGCTACGTGTCGCTCGGCGAACCGACCACGGACAAGGGCGAGGCCGGCGCATGGGGCGTGCGCGTCTACGTCAAGCCGTTCGTCGACTGGATCTGGTGCGGCGCATTCCTGATGGCGCTGGGCGGCTTCATCGCGCTGAGCGACCGCCGCTACCGTCTTACCGTCAGGCAGAAATTCACCGCGCTGTCCGGCGCGGCGCGAGCGGCCTGATAAATGAAAGCACTGCGCTTCCTGCTGCCGCTCGGGTTCTTCGTCGTTCTCGTCGGCTTCCTCTATGTCGGGCTCTTTCGCGACCCGCACGAAGTGCCCTCGCCGCTCGTCGACAAGCCCGCCCCCGCATTCAGGCTCGCCCAGTTGAACGATCCGGCCAAGCAGCTTGGCCCCGCGGATCTCAAGGGGCAGGTGTGGCTGCTCAACGTGTGGGCTTCGTGGTGCGTATCCTGCCGCGTCGAGCACCCGCTGCTCGTCGAACTGGCCAAGTCCAACATCGTCCCGGTCATCGGGCTCAACTACAAGGATACGAATGTTCTCGGGCGGCGATGGCTCGCGGAGAATGGCGACCCGTACAAGGTCTCCGTCGTCGACGCGGATGGCCGCGTTGGCATCGACTGGGGTGTCTACGGCGTCCCGGAAACGTTCGTCGTCGACAAGAACGGCATGATCCGCTACAAGCAGATCGGGCCGATCACGCAGGAGAGCCTGAAGGACAAGATCCTGCCGCTGGTGCGCGAACTGCAGAAATCATGAAACGCAGCCTGTTCGCTTCGGGATTCGCGGCAACGCTCTTCTTCATCGCCGCAACCGCCGTCGCGCAGGCGCCGAAGGATGCCGCACTCGAAGCGCGGCTGAAGGCACTTTCCGAGGAACTGCGCTGCCTCGTCTGCCAGAACCAGACGCTGGCCGATTCCACGGCGCCGCTGGCGGAGGACCTTCGCCGCGAAGTGCGCGAGCTCGCGCAGCAGGGTAAAAGCGACGCCGAGATCAAGCAATATCTGGTCGCGCGCTACAGTGATTTCGTTTTGTACAAGCCGCCAGTCAAACCAACGACGTGGCTGCTCTGGTTCGGGCCGTTCGCGTTCCTGCTGGGCGGTGCGCTGATATGGTTCGTCGTGCTGCGCCGGCGCAGGCGTGGCGCCGTCGGTACTGGCCAGCCGGAGGCGGCCCTTGGCCCGGGCGCGCAATCCGGTCTCGCTCGAGCACAGGCGCTGCTCGACGAATCCAGAGAGCCGTAGGCCGTTCTAGACGGTTGCCCCGCAGTTCCAGCACAGGTCGAAGTTCGCCGGCGAAAGCTCGCCGCACCCGGCGCACTTGACCTCGGCCTTCGCCGATCCCGCCGTTTCAATTTCGCGCAGCACGACGCGCGCGCGTTCGATGTCGCATTCGCGTTCGATCCAGACTTGCGGCTGCGCTACATCCGGCGCCACTTCGCCGACGATGCTCGACGCGTGCTGATTGAACACGTGGGCCTTGATGCCGGCCTGTTTCAGGCGGTCGGCGACGAGGAACGCGTCATAGCGTTGCAGCGCCGTGTAGATGCGAATCACGAAGGCGGCCGGAACGCGGTCAAATCGCGCACCAGGCGTTGCAGAACGTTTCCCAGGCGGCTCGCCCGCGGCGCGTCCCATGCGTAAGGCGGTGCCTCGTCCATGTAGCAATCCTGCGCCATTTCGAGCTGCAATGCGTGCACACCCCGTTGCGGTTGCCCATAGTGGCGGGTAACCCAGCCGCCCTTGAAGCGGCCGTTGACGATGTGGGTGAAGCCCTCCGACGCGGCGAGCACGCGGGTCGCGACGGCCTGCAATTCGGGCGCACAGCTCGAACCGTTCGCCGTCCCGAGGTTCAGGTCCGGCAGCCGTCCCGCAAAGAATCGCGGCACTTCACTCCGAATCGAATGGCCGTCGAGCAGCACCGCGAAGCCATGGCGTTCGCGCACGCGAGCAATCTCCGCTGCGAGCGCGGCATGATAGGGCGCGAACGATGTCGCGCAACGGTCCGTCACCTCCGCTGGCGACGGCGCTTCGCCTTCCACGTAAATCGCCTCGCCGCCGAACGTGCGCGTCGGGCAGAGTTCGGTATTGTCGGCGCCGGGGTACAGCGCCGCGCCCGATGGATCGCGATTGAGATCGACCACGTACCGCGAATGCGTGGCGCAAAGCAGCGTGGCGCCTTCCGCTGGCGCGAACTGGTAGAGGCGGTGGACGTGCCAATCGGTATCGGGGACTGTGCGCGCGACGGGCGTCAGCCGCGACGCGAGCGCATCGGGAAGGTGCGTGCCGGAATGCGGAACGTCGATGACCAGCGGGCTGTCGCCGCGGTGAAGTTGCCACAGGTCCATCATGCCTCCCAGCCATCGACGCGGCCGGCGCGGATCACGCCCGCGCAGGGATTCGCGCCAATCCGGTAGGCGAGTTCGGCGGGCTCCGCGATGTCCCAGGCGACGATGTCGGCGCGTTGCCCGGCGTGGAGCGTGCCGCGGTCGTCCAGGCCGAGTGCACGCGCCGCATGCACCGTCGCGCCCGCGAGGGCTTCCTGCGGCGTCATCCGGAACAACGTGCACGCCATGTTCAGCATCAGCAGCAGCGACGTCGTGGGCGACGTCCCGGGGTTGCAATCCGTCGCCACGGCCATCGCGACACGCTTTTCCCGCAACACGGCAATCGGCGGCAACTGTGTTTCGCGCAATACGTAGAACGCCCCCGGCAGCAGCACGGCGACCGTGCCTGCGCGTGCCATCGCGGCCACCCCTTGCGCATTCGAGAATTCGAGATGGTCCGCGGACAGGGCGCCCGCAGCCGCGGCGAGCGCCGCGCCGCCGGTGTCCGACAGCTGGTCGGCGTGCAGCTTGACGGGCAGGCGATGCACGCGCGCCGCCGCGAACACGCGTTGCGTCTGCTCGGGCGTGAAGGCGATCGTCTCGCAATACGCATCGACGGCATCGGCGATCCCCGCTTGCGCAACCGCGGGAATCATCTCGCGGCACACATAGTCGATGTAATCGTCGCCGCGTCCCATAAATTCGGGAGGCAGTGCATGCGCTGCGAGAAGCGTGGTACGCACATCCACGCCGAGTTGCCTGCCAATCGCGCGCGCAACGTCGAGCTGCTTCAGCTCGGTCGCCGTCTCCTGCCCGTAACCGGACTTGATCTCGATCGTCGTAACGCCCTCGGCCGCAAGTGCGTCGAGCCGGGGCCGGCTCTGTTGCGCGAGGTCCGCGGCGGTCGCGGCGCGGGTGGCGCGCACCGTCGCGTTGATGCCGCCGCCCTGGCGGGAGATATCGGCGTAGGTCACGCCGTCCTGCCGCTGTTCGAATTCGCCGGCGCGATTTCCCGCGTAGACGAGATGGGTGTGGCAGTCGATGAGCCCCGGCGTCAGCCATCGTCCGTCGCATTGCAGTGTCCGGTACGCCTTGACGTCGCGCGGAACGTCGCTGGCGCGGCCCACCCACACGATGGTGCCGCCTTTTATGCCTACCGCGCCGTCGGGAATCGCGCCGTAGGGCACGCCGCCGGCGCGCATCGTGGCCACGTGCGCGTCCAACAGCAGCAGGTCGAACGTAGCCGGAATCATCGCCGAGGCTCGATGCGCGCGAGCGCGGCGAGGTAGCGGGCGAAGGTCTCGTCCTCGGCGACGTGATGTCCATCGCGGACGATCCACTTGCCGCCCGCCATGACATCGCGCACGGGGCGACGGGACGGGCCGAAGATCGCCGCGTCGAGAACGTCGTCCGCCAATTGTCCGGCCAGCGCGGGATCGGAGGGATTCAGCACGACCAAGTCGGCGCGAACGCCGGCTGCTAGCGCGCCGACCGGTTGCCCCACCGCCTGCGCGCCGCCTCGCGCGGCGGCCGCCCAGAGTGTGGTTCCGATCGACTGCTCGCCACGCAATCCCAGCACATTGCGCCTGCGCGTCCGCATCCGCTGCGACCACTCGAATTGCCGCAGCTCCGCGAAGGGGTCGACGATCGTATTCGAATCGCTGCCGACGCCGAACCGCCCCCCGGCGGCAAGAAAGGCTTGGCCCGGAAACGTGCCGTCACCCAGGTCGGCCTCGGTGGTCAGGGCCAGGCCCGCCACCGCGCCGCTCGCGGCCAGTGCGGCCACTTCCTTTTCCGTCATGTGCGTCGCGTGCACGATACACCAGCGCGCGTCCACGCTTGCCTGCGTGAGCAACCACTCGACCGGACGCAACCGGCTCCACGCAAAGCAATCGTCGACTTCCTTGGTCTGCTCGGCCGCGTGGATGTGCACCGGGGCGTCCGGCGCGGCAAGGCGGACCACGTGTCCCATCTCCTCCGGCGTGACGGCGCGCAGGCTGTGCGGCGCCACGCCCAGTACGTAGCCGTGCGTGGTGATCCCCTGCCGCAATCGCTCGTACAGGTGTGTGAACGTATACGTGGTATGCACGAAGCGGCGCTGTGCCGCCGTCGTGGGCGTGCCCCCGAAGCCCGCGTGCGCATAGAAAACCGGCAGCAGCGTGAGGCGGATTCCGGCCACGCGCGCCGCCGCAACGACGCGCCACGCGAGTTCGGCGGGATCGGCGAAGGGCTTGCCGCCTAAGTCGTGATGCACGTAATGGAATTCGGCGACCGATGCGTATCCGGCTTTCGCCATTTCGACATAAGCCTGCGCGGCGATCGCCTCGAAAGCATCGGCGTCGACTCGGTCCTGGAACGCGTACATCGCTTGCCGCCACGTCCAGAAGCTATCGTCGTGCGATAGCGACGTCCTGCCCGTGCGGCCGGCGAGCGCGCGCTGGAACGAATGCGAGTGCAGGTTCGGCATCGCGGGAACGACCGGACCCGCTGCGCGTTCCATCCCGGCCATGTCGGCATTCGGCTCGATGCCGACGATCACCCCGTCGTCGCCGATGCCGAACACAACGTCGCGCGCCCAGCCCCCGGGTAGCAGCGCCGCGTCCGCGGCTAGCTTCAGCACGCGAGCCTCATTTGGGCCTCGGGCGGCCGCCTTGACCGGCGTTCATTGCAGCCGGATCGCGGCGATGAGCGCGACCGAACCTGCGGCGAGCGGATTTACGCTGAGCCCGTGCGCACCAGCGCCCGATTCCGGGGTCACCAGGAGCGCGTGGTCCTCAGCGAGCGAAATCGGCGGATGCCCTGGAACCAGGCACTCCGACGCCCCAAGCGCCGCGTAGCAGACGTACGTGTCCGCGGGCGGGATGGGTTCGCCCCCTTCGCGGCGAACGACGACATTGCCTACTGCCGCGCCACGCCGAACCATGAGATTGAAGTCGCGCACCGGACCACCAACGAGGCTGCAATGCAGGGCCTCGTCGCCGGAAAAGTTGAGCGGCTCGAACGGCATGCGCAACTCCATCGGCTCGCCGTCGCCCGCCAGCTTCATTCCCGCTCCCGTCAGCAGGACCAGCGTGCGATCGACGCCGGTAAACGGCGAAAAGGGACCGTCCTGCGTGACTTCAGCCACGCTGACCCGCCATACGAACGACGCAAGGCCCGCCTCCGCCGGATGAGCGGCAATCTGCATCGTGTGACCGCCGCCGTTCTTCCACGGCATGCGGAGGTAATCGTTGGGGGAAAGGACGCAGTGGGTCGTCATGTCATGGTCTGCCGGGCGCGCATGCGATTGTAGAACCATCGGCAACGCCGCCCAAGCGCTTTCGAACTCCTCCATAATGTGCCGTTGCAAAAGCATCCTGGCAATGAAACATGGGCAGCGAGCTGTTTCTGACGTATCTGAACGGGCCGGATGTCGCGCGGCTCGCGTTGACCGATGGCGAGATTCTGGATGCCGTGACGGCGGGCTTGTCCGCGCAAGGACAAGGACAGACGGTGATCGAGCCACGCATGCACTTGTCACCGGGTTCGCCATACAACGGCCACTTCAATGTGCTGCGCGGCTTCATCGAGCCGCTCGCGCTGGCCGGCGTCAAGGTGGTGGGTGACTACGTCGACAACTACCGGCGCGGATTGCCATCGGAGATGGGGCTGCTCAACCTGTTCGATCCGGCGACCGGCCAACCGGTCGCGATCATCGACGCCGCGGGGCTCACCGACATGCGCACCGGCGCCGTGACGGCGATCGGCGCAAAGCACCTGGCGTTGAAGGATAGCCGCGTGCTAGGGCATGTCGGCGCGCGTGGCACCGCGTATTGGAATGTGCGCCTACTCGATTCGCTGTTCCATTTCGACGAGATCCGCGTGCACTCGCGTCGGCCGGAAAGCCGCGGCGATTTCGCTGCGAGGCTGTCGCGCGACCTGGGCAAGCCGGTACGCGCGACCGACGACTGGGAAAGCTGCGTTCGTGGCGCCGACATCGTCGTCGAGGCATCCCGCTTGCAGCAGCCCGAGCCTTTGCTGAAAACGGCCTGGATCAAGCGCGGCGCGTTCGTCGTCCCTTACGGCACGATGAGCGCGGTGGAGTTGTCCCTCACCGACATCATGGACAAGCTGGTTGTCGATGACTGGGGGCAATGCAAAGCCGGCCCGTTCGGCAGCCTGCGCGCGCACGTCAACGCGGGGAAGCTGAGCGTGGCTACGCTGCACGCCGAGCTGGGTGAAATCGTCGCCGGCCGCAAGCCCGGTCGCGAGCGCGACGACGAGACCATCCTGCTCTGGCATCGCGGGTTGTCGCTGTCCGACATCGCGCTTGGTCACGCGATGCTGCAGAAGGCTCGGCGAATGGGCATCGGACAGCAGCTGCGCTATGCATAGACGCCAATGATTTCGCGATGCTGATCGCGGCAACGAAGATGATTTCGCGATGCTGATCGCGATGACGAAAATGATTTCGCGATGCTGATCGCGGTGACGAAAATGATTTCGCGATGCTGATCGCGAATGCCCGGATGTACGCGGTCAACGCGAGTGTCGCCGCGGCGTGGCGCTCGCTGCTCGAGTGGACCGTCGCGCGCGCCGACGTGCCCTGCGAGGTGATCGATTACCCGGCGCCCGCTCCGCTCCCGGAGCTTTGGGCGCGGCCGGATGTGGGCTGCGTGTTCATGTGCGGCTATCCGATCGCGACTGCGCAACCGCCCCCCCGTATTCTCGCTGCGCCGATTCCGGCGCCGCCGCGCTATGGCAACCGCCCGGTCTACTGCACGGACATCATCGTGCGTGCCGATGCGCCACTGAAGCAGCTGCCGGACATCCTTGGACGGCGGTTCGCCTTCACGACGCTGGATTCGCAGTCGGGATACCAGGCGCCACGCCGTCTTCTCGCCCCCTTTGCAAGGGATCGTGGCGGACAACTCTTCGAGGCGACCATCGGGCCGCTGGTAACGCCAAGGCGGGTCGTCGAGGCGATCGTATCGGGTGAAGCCGACGCCGGCCCGCTTGACAGCTATTTTCATGACCTGTTGCGCAGGCACGAGCCGGCGCTTGCCGCGCAGCTGCGGACCATCGCGACGACCTCCATGACGCCGATCCCGGCACTGGTCGGCGCCCCGCGGCTAGCCGACGCGTACGCGGAACGACTAACGGCGGCACTGCTGGAGGTCGCCGACGTAGATGCGCTGGCGCCGGTTCGCGCGACACTGTTGCTGCATGGGTTCGCCGCGGTTGGCGGGCAGGACTACGCGACACTACGTGACGGCGCTCGCGCATCCGATGAGGCGGGGTACAGCCTACTTGCCTGAGCGGTTGGCGGGTATCTGCGCCACATTGACAGGTCTCGCCACCGCGGCAAGAATGAACGGTTCCCTCAATCCTCGTCGCCTTTTACCGGAGCTTCCCATGTCCCCGCAACGCATTGCCAGGATGGTCGTTGCCTTCGCGTCGCTTCTGATGCTCGCTGCAGCTCCGGCGTCGGCCCAGGTTCGCGTCGGCTCCAAGAATTTCACCGAACAGTTCATCGTCGCCGAAATCTACGCGCAGGCGCTGGAGGCCGCGGGCATCAAGGTCGAGCGCAAGATCAACCTCGGCGGCACGCTGATCGCGCAAAAGGCGCTGGAGGAAAAGCAGATCGACCTCTATCCCGAGTACACGGGGACGATGCTGCTGGCCGTGCTCAAGCAGCCCTCGATGAACGACCCGAAGGCGGTTTACGACAAGGTCAAGGCTGAGTACGCGATCAAGGGGTTGGTACTCCTCAACCAGTCGCCGATGAACAACACGTACAACATGGTCGTGCGGCCGGAAACGGCGGCGCAGTACAAGCTTGAAACGGTATCGGATCTGGCCCGGGTCGCGAAGGACTTGAAGCTCGGTGCGGGGCCGGAGTTCCGCGACCGCGCCGACGGGCTGCCCGGCCTCAAGGCGACCTACGGCATCGAGTTCAAGGAAGACCTGCAAATGGCGATAGGACTGCGCTACCAGGCGCTGGCCAACAAGCAGATCGACGTGGTCAACGGCTACGCGACCGACGGCATGATCAGCGCGCTGAAACTGAAGCGCCTCAAGGACGACAAGAACCTGTGGCCGCCGTATTACCTCGTCCCCGTTGTGCGCAAAGACGCACTGGACGCCAATCCGCAAATCGCCGAAGTATTGAATCGCGTCGACGCGCTGCTCGACGAAGCGACCATGGCCGAAATGAACTACAAGGTCGACGGCGATAAGGAGGAACCAAAGGACGTCGCGCGCGCGTTCCTGAAGGCGAAAGGCATCGTCCGCTGAGCTGCGAAAGTTCTGCATGACGACGCCCGCGATCGTCCTTACCGGCGCGGGCGTCGCGGTCGGTGATGTCGTCCGCGTTTCCCGCGCATTCGCGCCAGTCGAAATCGCGACCGCGGCGAGGGAGCGCCTGATCGCCGCGCGTGCCGTCGTCGACCGCCTCGCGCAATCCGGCACACCGGTCTATGGCGTCAACTCGGCCCTGGGCGCCAATACCGGCAAACCGATTGCCCCTGCCGATCTTGCCGCCTACCAGCAGCGCGCGGTGCAGGCTCGCGCCGTCGGTGTGGGTCCGCGCTTCGCGACTGACGTCGTGCGTGCCATGTTGTTCACCCGGGCCTGCGGCATGGCGGTCGGTGGTTCCGGCGTGTCCCCCGGCGTCCTCGACGCGCTGCTCGCGATGCTCAACGCCGGCGTCCATCCCGTGGTCCCGAGCCTGGGTTCGATCGGCGCCGCCGACTTGGCGCCGCTGTCGCACCTGTTCCTGCCGCTGCAAGGCCAGGGGACCGCCGAGTATCGCGGCGACGTCCTGCCCGGAGTGGAAGCACTGGCCGGCGCGGGCCTGCAACCGGTCCAACTCGCGGCCAAGGACGGCGTCGCATTGATCAGCGCGAACGCTGCCACGGTCGGCCACGCGGCGCTGGTGTTGCGTGATTGTGCGGACGTCCTGGACGCATTGAATGTTGCCGCTGCGCTGACATTCGAGGGCTTTCGCGCGAACTTGAGTCCGCTGGATCCGCGTGCGCAGGCCGCGCATCCGGCACCAGGGCAACGCGAGACCGCCTCGCGATTAACCACGCTGCTCGCGGACAGCACGCTATGGAACGCCAACGCCGCCCGCCGCGTGCAGGACCCGCTTTCGCTGCGATGCGTGTCGCAGGTGCACGGCGCCGCACTGGTCGTCCTGGGGAACGCGCGCGACCACGTCGAGCTCGAATTGAACAGCGCCGCGGAGAGTCCGTTGGTGGCCGGTGACGCGATGCTGTCCACGGGCAACTTTCACATCGCCGGATTGTCCGTCGCATTCGATTCGCTCGGCATCGCGCTGGCGCAAACAGCGCTGCTCTGCGTCCAGCGCTGCCAGAAGCTGTTCTCACCTGCCCTTTCGGAGTTGCCGCTTCAGCTCACTCGGCACGGGCCCGAACATTCCGGCTTCGCCACGACACAGAAGACGCTGGTCGCTTTGTATGGTGCCGTTCGTCACCTGGCCAATCCGGCGTCGCTCGACAGCGTTCCCGTGTCGGAGATGGTCGAGGACCATGCGTCGATGGCGGCGCACGCCGTCGCCAAGACGGGCGCGATGGTTGCGCCATTGCGCTTGCTGGCGGCCATCGAGCTGCTCGCCGCAGCGCAGGCCGTCGATCTGCGCGGGCTCTCGTCGCATGAGTTGGGCGTGGGCATGCGACTCGCGCATGCCGCGGTGCGCGCACGCGTGCCCATGCTCGATGTCGATCGCCCGCAGGGGCCCGACATCGAAGCCATCAGTGCCGGCATCGAGGCCGGCGAGTTTCCGTTGGCCGACCTCCTCGCACGATGAAGTGGCTGCGCAACAACTGGGACCAGGTGCTGACGGCGCTCGCCGAGCACATCGTCATCTCGTTCACGTCGCTGGCCATCGCATTCGCATTGTCGCTTGCCATCGGGATCTGGGCGGCGCGCAGCGACCGCGTGTTCCGCTGGTCCCTGGCCGTCAGCGGATTCCTGTACACGATTCCGACGCTCGCGTTTCTCGCGCTGCTGATTCCGATCGTGGGCCTCGGCAAGGCCAATGCCATCATCTGCATGGTCGCGTTCTCGCTGATGATCATGATTCGCAACGTCGCCACGGGCCTGCGCGAGGTTCCCGCCGAAGTGATCGACGCCGCGCGCGGCATGGGCATGCGCGCCGGCGAGATCCTGGCACGCATCGAGCTGCCGCTGGCACTGCCCGTCATCGTCGCCGGACTGCGCATCGCCACGGTTACCGTGATCAGCGTTGCCGTCGTGGCGGCATACATCAACGCAGGGGGCCTGGGAACGCTGATCTTCAGCGGCATCAGCAACGACTTCGCGCCGAAGATCTGGGTCGGCGCGCTGACCGCATGTGCGCTTGCGGTGGCTGCGGACCTTGGTCTCGCGTTGGTCGAACGCTGGCTGCGGCGTCGGACCGCGTAGCCGCCTGCCATGCTTATCGTCGAAGCCTGGCAGTTCATCGTCGCCCATCCGGCCCGGTTTTTCGGCGCGCTCTACATTCACGTGGCGCTATCGGCGGCGGCGCTCGGTCTGGCGATTGCGATCGCACTGCCGACCGGCGTGCTGCTTGCGGACAAGGCGCGCGCGACGCTGCTGGCGATCACCGCCGCGAACATCGGACGCACCTTGCCTTCTCTGGCGGTACTGGCGCTGGTCATGCCGATCCTCGGCACCGGATTCATGCCATCGTTGTTCGCGCTAACGCTGCTGGCATTGCCGCCCATCCTGATCAACACCTGCACCGCGTTGCGACAGGTCGACCCGGACATGGTTGATGCCGCGCGCGGCATGGGCATGACGCGCGCGCAGATCATGCGCCAGGTGGAACTGCCCGTCGCGATGCCGGTGATCTTTGCCGGCATACGGACGGCATCGGTGCAAGTCGTGTCCGGCGCGGTGCTGGCCGCCTATATCGGCGGTGGCGGCCTGGGCGATTTCATCACGGCCGGCATCGCCATGATGGCGATGCCGCAGTTGCTGGTCGGCGCCATCCCGGCGACGCTGCTCGCGATCGGCGCGGACCGGCTGTTCGGCCACCTGCAAAGGGTCATGACCCCCGTGGGGATGCGCGCGCGATGATCGAGATCCGCGGGCTCGTCAAGCAATTCGCGGGCACTGGCCGTCCTGCGGTGGACCACCTGTCGCTGACGATTCCCGAGGGCGAGGTGTGCGTGCTGATCGGTCCGTCCGGCTGCGGCAAGACAACGACGATGCGCGTCATCAACCGAATGATCGAGCCCGATGCGGGCAGCGTCCTGGTGGCCGGTCGCGACGTGATGACGACCGACCCGGTGAGCCTGCGCCGCAGCATCGGCTACGTGATCCAGCACGTCGGACTCTTCCCGCACTGGACGATCGCCGAAAACATCGCGACCGTGCCCAAGCTCCTCCAATGGAACCAGGCGCGAATCGCGGCGCGCGTCGACGAGCTGCTGGAGCTGGTCGGCATGGAGCCTGCGCTATATCGCGACCGCTATCCGCGTGAACTTTCGGGTGGGCAGAAACAGCGCGTGGGCGTTGCGCGCGCGCTCGCCGCAGACCCGCCGGTGATGCTGATGGACGAACCTTTCGGCGCCATCGACCCGATCACGCGCGCTCGGCTGCAAGCGGAGTTCCTGCGCATCCTGCGTGGTCTCAAGAAGACCATCGTGTTCGTGACGCACGACATCGACGAAGCCATCAGGATGGGCGATCGCATCGCCATCCTGCGCGATGGAGCGCTGGTCCAGTACGACACGCCCGAGGCGATCCTCGCCCATCCCGCCGACGCCTTTGTCGAGTCGTTCGTGGGAACGGACCGCGCGTTGAAGCGCATCGCGCTGCTGCGCGTCGACGCGGCGCTGGAGCCGCTCGGGAGCCCCTCGCCGCCGCACGCGATTCCCGCGGACGCAAACCTGCGCGACGCATTGGCGATGATGTTCTCGGCTGGCGTCGACGCGCTGACCGTGACCGGCGATGGCGGCGCGCCCGTGGGCCGGCTCACGCTCTCGGGCATCCGCGAGCGTACGCGCGCCACCGATCCTTGAGACGGCGGCGGCGCGGGATTTTCGCGCTTTTTGCCCTCGTCCGCTACGGGGAACGGAACGCAGCGATCACTGAATCACCTTGTCGGCGAGATTCAGCACCGATGGCGGAATCGTGACGCCGATCCGCTTCGCGGTATTCAGGTTGATCACCAATTCGAATTTGGTCGGCTGTTGCACCGGCAGGTCGGCCGGCCTGGCGCCCTTGATGATCTTGTCGACGAAGCCTGCGCCGTCGCGGCCCTCGATGCTGTAACTGGGTCCATAGGAGAGCAGGCAGCCGCTTTCCGCGTAGTCGCTCCGCGCGCATATCGACGGCAGCCGGTTCTTGATGGCGAGTTCCGCGATCAATTTCTGGTTTGAGTTGGCCAACGGGTTGAGCGTTACCCATACCGCGCTGTTGCGCGCTTCGATTGCCTTCCTGAAGGCGGCGTCGTAACCGTCGACACTGCTCACCTCCATCGAATAGAGCTGCAGGTTCAGTTCCTTGGCGGGCTCCTGGCTGCCTTTCCATTGCGGCACGGAACCGGGCGCCTGCGGGTCCCACAGCACGGCGACGCGGGAAATCCTGGGCAGCGCTTCCTTGAGAAATTCCAGCCGCTTGCCGGTGAGGATCGCGGCCATGTTGGTAATGCCGGTGCTGTTGCCGCCCGGACGGGCGAGGCTCTCGACCAGTCCGGCGGCGATCGGATCGGTGACGCCCATGAAGATGATGGGGACGCTCCCAGCACTCTTCTTGGCCGCCAGCGCGGCGTTCGTCGTGACCGTGACCAACACGTCGATGTTGAGCCGGACCAGCTCGGCCGCAATGTCGGGAAGGCGTTCGAAATCGCGATCCTGGTGGCGGTATTCGACGATGATGTTCTGACCCTCGACGTAGCCCAGTTCGCGCAGAGCCTGCCGGAAGGACTCCAGCCGCGGCGCATCGGCGGACGCCGAAACGGCCGCCAGATAACCTACGCGCGGGACCTTCTTTGGCTGCTGGGCGGCGGCAACGGACGCCAGCGCGATCAACAGAACGCAAAGAACGGGCTTAAGAATTGCACTATTCACAGGATTTCCCTCGGGGGAGAAATATTCTACCCCCGCCGACGGCGCCAAGGTCCTCGCCTGCCGAGCAGCGACGGCGGGCGTTACACACGCCGTTTTGCCGGGCACTCGCGTCAGCATGCAGTCGTTGACAGCCGTGGCATTGCCCCCTAGATTCAATCGTTCACGTCCTCTGTCAGGAGCACCTTCATGCGCATTCCCTTCGCCGTCGCCGTTTCATCCGCCGCGCTGGCCTATGCCGTCGCCGCGGGCGCCCAGGAAACCAAAGTTGCCATCGGCATCTCCGGCTGGACCGGTTTCGCGCCGCTCACACTGGCCAAGGAGGCGGGCATATTCAAGAAGAACGGCGTCGACGTGACGATCAAGAAGATCCCGCAGAAAGACCGCCATCTGGCGATCGCGTCCGGCGACGTCCAATGCGCGGCAACCACCGTCGAGACGTATGTCGTCTGGAACGCGAATGGCGTGCCGATCACGCAGGTCGTGCAGCTGGACAAGTCGTACGGCGCGGACGGCCTGGCCGTGCGCAACGGCATCGCGAAGATCGCCGACCTCAAGGGCAAGACCGTCGGCGTCGACGCGCCCGGCACGTCGCCGTACTTCGGATTGGCGTACATGCTCAAGAAGAATGGATTGTCGATCAAGGACGTCACGGTCGCGACGATGAGCCCGCAGGCCGCGGCGCAGGCCTTCGTCGCCGGGCAGAACGATGCGGCGATGACCTACGAGCCCTATCTGTCATCGGTGCGCGACAAGCCGGATTCCGGAAAGATCATCGCGACGACACTCGACTACCCGATGGTCATGGACACCTTCGGTTGCACGCCCAAGTTCATCAAGGAGAACCCCAAGGCGGTCAAGGCGATGGTCGACAGCTATTTCGAAGCGCTCGACATGATCAAGAAGGATCCGGCGAAGAGCTACGAGATCATGGGCGCCGACGTGAAGCAGAGCGGCGAGCAGTTCGCCAAGTCGGCAGCCTATCTGCGTTGGCAGGACAAGGCCGCCAACCAGCAATTCTTCAATGGCCCGATCCAGGCCTTCTCCAAGGAATCCGCCGACCTGCTGCTCGAAGTGGGCATCATCAAGTCGATTCCGGACGTGAACTCCCTCGTCGATACCCAGTTCATCAAGTGACGACGGAGGGCTCAAGCGCCACCTTCGCATGACGCCGCTCGTCCCGGTCAGCCCGGCCCGCAAGGTCGCCTACGGTATCGCGTTCTTCATCGTCTTCACCGCCGTGTGGAGCGTTGCCACGTTCGGCGGCTTCGTATCGAAGACGTTCCTCGCCGATCCGGTGACGATGCTGCGGGAAGGCTACGACCTGTTCACGGTGCACGGGTTCGCCAAAGATGTCGGGATGACGGTGTGGCGCGTCCTCGGCGGCTTCGTCCTCGCGGCGGTGCTGGCGGTCCCCCTGGGCATCGCCATGGGCGCGTACAAGCCGATCGAGGCGTTCTTCGAGCCCTTCGTTTCCTTCGCGCGCTATCTTCCCGCGTCGGCATTCATTCCGCTGCTGATCCTGTGGGCCGGCATCGGCGAGACGCAGAAGCTGCTGGTGATCTTCATCGGCGTCTTCTTCCAGATCGTGCTGATGGTGGCCGTCACCGTGGGCTCGACCCGGCGCGACTTGGTCGAGGCTGCGTACACGCTCGGTGCCAAGGCGTCGGGCATCGTGCGCCGCGTACTGCTTCCGAATTCCGCGCCGGCGATCGCCGAAACGTTGCGGCTGGTTCTCGGTTGGGCATGGACCTATGTGATCGTGGCCGAGCTGATCGGCGCATCCAGCGGCATCGGGCACATGATCACCGACAGCCAGGCGCTGCTCAATACCGGGCAGATCATCTTCGGCATCATCGTGATCGGTGTAATCGGCCTCGTGTCCGATTACGCATTCAAGCGCGCGAACCAGCGCCTGTTTCCGTGGGCCAGCACGTGACGTCGCGTGTATGCCCGGCCAAGCGATCGGCCGCAGGGATGGCATTGGCGTCCGCAGTGATGTTCATGGTGCTGACGTTTCCAGCGTTCGCGGCGCCTGCACGCTGCGATGTCGCGTATCGGCTCACGCCACGGCTGGAGGCGGAGCCACGAGCGATCGACGTCGAGCTTGCGTTCGATGCGGGCCGACGCACCCGCACCGAACTCAGGGTCCCCGAGTCGTGGGCCGGTGTCGCCGACTACGCCGCAGGTATCGTCGAACTGCACGCCGCAAAGGGTCAGCTGCTTGCAACGACGGCGCCGGGCGCGCGAACCGTCACGCATCGCGCGGGCGAGCGCATCGTCGTCCGGTATCGGGTGATTTCGCCTGTCGCGACAGCCGGCGGGAAGCCATGGCGCGATCACGCGGATTTCTACCGCGTGCTGCTCTACGCGGATGCATTTCACTTCTTCGGCCAGGGTGTGTTCGTGCTGCCCAAGCTCGCGGATGGCGACCCCGCGTTTCACGGTTGCGTCACCGTCACGGGCGTCACACCGGACGCACCCATCGTCACCAGCTTCGGTACTGCGCATGGCCCGGAAGCGACCTTTCGCTTCCATCACAATGGCGAACAGTTGCGCGACACGCTGTGGCTGGGCGGGCGTCTCGCTGTTGCGCAAAGCTCGATCGCGGGGCGGCCCGTCGTCACTGCGTTGTACGGGACCTGGCCGTTTGCCGCCTCGACGCTTTCCGAAGTGACGACGCGAATCATCGCTCGCGAGCGCGAATTCTGGCGTGACCTCGATCATCCGTACTTCGCCGTCTCGCTGGTGCCGAACCATGCGGCGACAGGGAGCTACGGCGGCACCGCCGTCTATCGCGCCTTCGCGATGCACTCCGCGGATGACGCCCAGGTGCCCGGCGAGAAGATCGAGACGCTGATCGGCCACGAGTACCTGCACACCTGGATTCCCGCGCGCTTCGGAAGCATGGGAGGCGAAGACGAGGAGCCGCTTCACTACTGGTTCTCGGAGGGCTTCACCGACTTCTACACGCACCGGCTTCGCCTGCGCGCCGACGCTGCGGCGCTCGACGCATACGCCGCGGTCCAGAACGAGCGCATCCGCGGCTACCTGACGTCGCCGGTACGCAATGCGGACAACCGGGTGGTTCAGGCGGAGTTCTATCGCGACACGCTCACCGGCGAGCTTCCCTACCGTCGCGGCGAGTTCCTGGCGCTGCGCTGGGACCGCTTGCTGCGCGCCAAAGGCAAGGCCGGCGTGGATGCAATGATGCGCAAGCTGATGCTGCCTGCCAGGATCGAAGCCACGGCCGATTCACCGCGCGCCACCGCGCGGCTACTCGTGGCGCTGGGCAAGTCGCTCGGCGCGGGGCCGGCGAAGGACGTGCAACGCTTCATCGAGCGCGGCGAAACGTTCGAGTTCGACGCGCGCGACCTGGGGCCGTGCTTCACGATGACGGTGTCCGACCAACGCACTTTCGCGCTGGGCTTCGAACGCCGATCCCTGAAGGAGCGAACACTGCGTGGAGTCGATCCCGAAGGACCCGCCCACGCCGCGGGCGCGCGCGACGGCCAGGCCATCGCCGGGTTGAGCCTGCGCGACGGCGACGTCACGCGCGACGTCGTGTTGAAAGTGATGATCGGCGGTGTCGCGACCCCGATCACGTATCGACCGCTGTCGCGCGAGTCCATCGCCGTTCCGGTCTATTCGGTCCGCACCGACGCGCTGGCCGATCCGGCGTGCCGGGCCTGGCTGCCGCAATGAGCAAGCTCGTCATCGACCAGGTCTCGCGGGTCTTCCCCGGCGTGCGCGGGGGTGCCGCGACCGCGGCGCTGCAACCAACCTCCCTCACGGTCGCAGACAACGATTTCATCACGATCCTGGGGCCTTCCGGCTGCGGCAAGTCGACGCTGTTGCGCATCGTGGCCGGCCTCGATACACCAACCAGCGGCCGCGTGCTGCTGGACGGCGTCCCGGTAACGGCGCCCGGTGCCGACCGCGGCATGGTGTTCCAGAGCTACACGCTGTTTCCCTGGCTCACGGTGCGCGAAAATATCGGCTTCGGCCTGCGCGAGAAGGGCATGCCCGCGGCGGAACAGCAGCACATCGTGCACCGCTGGCTCGACCGCGTGGGACTGGCCGGCTTCGAACACCACCATCCCAGGATGCTGTCCGGCGGCATGCAGCAGCGGACGGCCATCGCGCGCGCGCTGGCCAACGATCCGAAGATCATGCTGCTCGACGAGCCTTTCGGGGCCCTCGACAACCAGACGCGCTCGCTGATGCAGGAGCTGCTGCTATCGATCTGGGAGATCGACCGCAAGACCGTGCTGTTCGTGACACACGACATCGAGGAGGCGATCTTCATGGCCAGCCGCGTCGTCGTGATGAGCGCGCGCCCCGGGCGCATCAAGGCCGACGTGCCGGTGACGCTTGCGCATCCGCGCCACTACACGGTGAAGACGACACCGGAATTCTCGGAGTTGAAAGCGCGGCTGACGGAGGAGATCCGCGTCGAGGCGCTGAAGGCCGTCGTGACGGTCTAGCGTCACTCTTTGGCCGGGAGTGCGAACGCGATCAGTACCGTCCGCCGTTCTTCTGCCAGCGCCAGGCGTCGGCGCAGATGGCGTGGAGGTCGCGGGTCGCGGTCCAGCCCAGGACCTTTTTCGCGCGCGCGGGATCCGCGTAATAGCTGGCCACATCCCCCGCGCGCCGCGGAGCGATCGTCTTGCCGACCTTGCGTCCACAGGCCTTTTCGAACTCCTCCACGACCTCCATCACCGAATGTCCGCGCCCCGCGCCAAGGTTGAACGTGGTCGAGCCATAGGTGCGCGCCAGGAATTGCAACGCCATCACATGGCCTTCGGCGAGGTCCTGGACGTGCAGGTAATCGCGAATGCCCGTGCCGTCCGGCGTCGGCCAGTCGTTGCCGTAGACCGACAACTCCGTAAACTCGCCGGCGGCGATGCGGCACAACAACGGCACCAGGTTGTTCGGGCGGCCGCGCGCGGCCTCGCCCAGCATGCCCGACGAGTGCGCGCCGGCAGGGTTGAAATAGCGAAGGATCGCGATGCGCCAGTTGGCATTGGCCCGAGCCAGGTCGCGCAGGAATTCCTCGACCACGTGCTTGGTACGCCCGTAGACGTTCTGCGGCCGAAGTGGCGCGTCCTCTGCGACGGGCAGGTCGTCGGGCTGTCCATAGACGCTGGCCGACGAACTGAACACGAGCGTGGCCACGCCGGCCTCGCCCATGACCTCGGCCAGGGCCAGCGCGCCGCCGACGTTGACGTCGTAGTAAGCCAGGGGCCGCGCTTGCGACTCACCGACCGCCTTCAGTCCTGCGCAGTGGATGACCGCGGAAATCGGATGGTCGTGAAAGGCCGACCGCAGCGCCACGATATCGCGGATGTCCGCGGTCACACAGGGGACCGGCCTGCCGGCAAGCGCCTGCAATCGCGGCAGGATCGCCGGCGTGCTGTTGCTGAAATTGTCGAGCACCACTGGCGCGTAGCCGGCGCGCGCCAATTCCACGACGACATGCGAGCCGATGTAGCCGGCGCCGCCAGTGACCAGGATCGTATCGGCCATAACGTCGCGATCGTACACGAACCCGCGCCCGCGGAAACAAAAAAGCCGGGCTAGCTACGCCCGGCTTCGGTGCAACGCCCGCGGAGGGCGTCTATTTCTCGACGGTTGTGCCTTCGGGCGCTGCTTCGCCGTTGGGACGGTCCATCAGTTCGACCCACGCCATCGGCGCGGCGTCGCCCTGCCGGAAACCGTATTTGAGAATTCGCAGGTAGCCGCCCGGACGCCCCTGATAACGCGGGCCCAGTTCGTTGAACAGCTTGGTCACCATGTCGCGATCGCGCAGGCGATCGAACGCGAGGCGGCGATTGGCCACCGTCGGCGTCTTGGCCAGCGTGATCAGCGGCTCGGCGACGCGGCGCAGTTCCTTCGCCTTCGGCAGCGTCGTCTTGATCGCCTCATGCAGGAACAGCGAATTGGTCATGTTGCGCAGCATCGCCAGGCGATGGCTGCTGGTTCGGTTGAGCTTGCGCAGCCCGTGTCTGTGTCGCATGACTGTTGCCCTTTGGTAGGTGGCGCCGGTTTACACGGCGCTCGATCTTGTTCTTTGCTTGTTCTCGAATATTAGGGGCGGTCGAGACCGGCCGGCGGCCAGTTCTCGAGCTTCATCCCCAGCGAAAGCCCGCGCGAGGCGAGCACTTCCTTGATCTCGTTCAGCGACTTGCGGCCCAGGTTCGGCGTCTTCAGCAGTTCCGTTTCCGTGCGCTGGATGAGGTCCCCGATGTAATAGATGTTCTCGGCCTTGAGGCAGTTGGCCGAACGCACCGTCAGTTCCAGGTCGTCGACCGGACGCAGCAGGATCGGATCGACCTGCGGCGAGCTGCGCTCCGTGGCCGGAACGTCGGTGCCCTTCAAGTCGGCGAACACCGACAGCTGCTCGACCAGCACGGACGCGGCAAAGCGCACGGCCTGTTCAGGTTCGACGACGCCGTTGGTCTCGATGTCCAGCACCAGCTTGTCCAGGTCGGTGCGCTGCTCGACGCGCGCCGACTCGACCGCATAGCTTACGCGGCGGACCGGCGAGAACGAAGCGTCGAGCAGGATGCTGCCGATCGTGCGCCCGCCTTCCGGCTTGACGCGCGCGGTCGCGGGCTGATAGCCACGACCCTTTTCGACGCGGATTTCCATCTCGAGCTTGCCGCCGGCCGTGAGGTGGGCGATCACATGTTCGGGATTGATGATCTCGACGTCGTGGTTCGGTTCGATGTCCGCCGCGGTCACGACGCCTTCGCCCGACTTCTGCAGCTTGAGCATGACGTGGTCGCGGTTGTGCAGCTTCAGCACCACGCCCTTCAGATTGAGCAGGACATCGACAACGTCTTCCTGCACGCCGTCCAGCGCGGAGTACTCGTGCAGAACGCCCGAGATCTTCACCTCGGTCGGCGCGTAGCCCGGCATAGAGGACAGCAGCACGCGGCGCAATGCGTTGCCCAGCGTGTGGCCATACCCGCGCTCGAACGGCTCCATCACGACCTTGGCGTGAAACGGCGACGTCGATTGCACGTCGATGATGCGCGGCTTCAACAGGATATTGCTCTGCATGCGGTACCTTTAGGGTTATTGAACCCAGAAATACAAGCGTTGGTCGCGGATTCTTCCGCGACCAACGGCTCACTCCGAATTATTTCGAATACAGCTCGACGACCAGGCTTTCGTTGATGTCCTGGGCGAATTCCGAGCGATCCGGCGCGCCTTTGTACGTGCCCGCCATCTTCTTCGGGTCGACTTCCACCCACGAAGGGAATCCGACCTTCTCGGCCAGCTGCAGCGAGTCGGTGATGCGCAGCTGCGCCTTCGATTTTTCGGTCACCGTCACGACGTCGCCCGCCTTCAGGATGGCGGAAGGAACGTTCAGCGCCTTGCCGTTGACCATGATCGCGCAGTGCGTGACCAGCTGGCGCGCTTCCGCGCGCGTCGAGCCGAAGCCCATCCGGTACACGACGTTGTCGAGGCGCGACTCGAGCAGCTGCAGCAGGTTGGTACCGGTCGATCCCCGACGGCGATTCGCTTCCGCGAAGTAGCGGCGGAACTGGCGCTCCATGAGCCCGTACATGCGGCGCACCTTCTGCTTTTCGCGCAGCTGGTTGCCGTAGTCCGACATGCGCATGCCGGATTTCACGCCGTGCTGGCCGGGCTTGGCTTCCAGCTTGCACTTGGAGTCGAGCGAACGCCGCGCGCTCTTCAGGAAAAGGTCAGTGCCTTCCCGGCGCGCCAGCTTGCATTTCGGTCCTGTATATCGAGCCAATTTAATCCCCTGTCAAATTCTGCGGCGCTTCGGCGGACGGCAGCCGTTGTGCGGCACCGGCGTCACGTCGGTGATGCTGGAGATCTTCATTCCCAGCGCATTCAGCGCGCGCACCGCCGATTCGCGGCCGGGCCCCGGGCCCTTGATCCGCACTTCCAGATTCTTGACGCCGCACTCCTGCGCCGCGCGCCCGGCGGCCTCGGCAGCGACCTGCGCCGCGAACGGCGTGGACTTGCGCGAGCCCTTGAAGCCGGCGCCGCCCGACGTCGCCCACGACAGCGCATTGCCCTGCCGGTCGGTGATCGTGATGATCGTGTTGTTGAAGGACGCGTGGATGTGCGCGATGCCTTCGGTCACGTTCTTCTTGACCTTCTTGCGCGCTCTCGCGACGGTTGCCTTTTGCGACGGTTGCTGTGCCATTCTCGATAATCCTCGTTTGCGTCCGCGTGTTGCCTGCTTGCTCAGTTCACGACTGCAATTTACTTGGTGACGCCCTTGGCAAGCGCGACGGTGCGGCCCTTCTTCGGGCCCTTGCGCGTGCGGGCATTCGTGCGGGTGCGCTGGCCGCGGACCGGCAGGCCCTTGCGGTGGCGCGAGCCGCGGTAGCAATTCAGGTCCATCAGCCGCTTGATGCTCATCGTCACTTCGCGGCGCAGGTCGCCCTCGACGCTGAACTTGCCGACCTGCTCGCGCAGGCGGTCCATTTCAGTGTCCGACAGGTCCTTGATCTTGGCCGACGGCGCGATGTTGGTCGCCTTGCAGATCGCCTTGGCGCGTGCGGGACCGATGCCGTAGATCGCCTGGAGCGCGATCACGGTGTGCTGGTGATTCGGAATGTTGACGCCTGCAATACGGGCCATGTCTTGAACCTGTCAGAGTGTTTAAATCGCGCGCCGGGCCTTAGCCCTGGCGCTGCTTGTGCCGCGGGTCCGTGCAGATCACCCGTACCACGCCGTTGCGCCGGATGATCTTGCAGTTGCGGCAGATCTTCTTCACTGAAGCCAATACTTTCATCGTCGTTCCTTTTCTCCGGCCGCCTATTTCGCGCGGAAGGTGATCCGCGCCCGGGACAGGTCATACGGGGACACTTCCACCGTCACCTTGTCGCCCGGCAAAATCTTGATGTAATGCATGCGCATCTTCCCGGAGATATGCCCCAGGACCACATGCCCGTTTTCCAGCTTGACGCGGAACGTGGCGTTGGGGAGCATTTCGACGACCTCCCCCTGCATCTGGATCGTTTCTTCTTTCGACATCAGCGCGTCGGCAGCCCGCCCTTGAAATTGGCTTTGCGAAGCAGGCTCTCGTATTGCTGCGACATCAGATACGCCTGCACCTGCGTCATGAAGTCCATCGTCACGACCACGATGATCAGGAGCGAAGTGCCGCCGAAGTAGAACGGTACATTCTTCCAGGCGATCAGGAAATTGGGGATGAAGCACACCACCACCAGGTACATCGAACCGAGCAAGGTCAGGCGCAGCGTGATCTTTTCCAGGTACTTGGCCGTCTGGTCGCCCGGACGGTAGCCCGGGATGAACGCGCCGCTCTTCTTCAGGTTCTCGGCCGTCTCCTTTGGGTTGTACTGCAGCGCCGTGTAGAAGAAGCAGAAGAAGATGATGGCGGCGGCATACAGGAGCTCATGCACCGGCTGTCCCGGCGCCAGCGTGGCGGCAATGTCGCGCAGCCAGACCGTGTTGTCGCCCGAGCCGAACCATTGCGCGATCGTCGCCGGGAACAGGATGATCGACGACGCGAAAATCGGCGGAATCACGCCGGCCATGTTCAGCTTGAGCGGCAGGAAAGAGCTTTGGCCCTGGTAGACCTTGTTGCCCACCTGGCGCTTGGCGTAATTGACCAGGATCTTGCGAACGGCGCGCTCGACGAAGACCACGAATGCGGTAACCGCGACGATCAGCACGCCGATGCCCAGCACCAGCGGAATCGAGTACGCACCCGTGCGCGCCTGTTCCAGCGTGAGGCCGATGGCGTTGGGCAGTCCGGCGGCGATGCCCGCGAAAATGATCAGCGAAATGCCGTTACCCAGGCCGCGCTCGGTGATCTGCTCGCCCAGCCACATCAGGAACATGGTGCCGGTGACGAGCGTCAACGCCGACAGCAGGCGGAATGTCGGACCCGGTTCGAGGACGAGGCCCGCCTGCGACTCCAGCGCCGACGAAATGGCGAGCGCCTGGAAGAACGCCAGGCCCAGCGTCGCGTAGCGCGTGTATTGGGTGATCTTGCGGCGTCCGGCTTCGCCCTCTTTCTTCAATGCCTCGAGCGTCGGCACCACGACCGTGCACAGCTGCATGATGATCGATGCCGAGATGTACGGCATGATGCCCAGCGCGAAAATCGAGAAGCGGGACAGCGCGCCGCCCGAGAAAACGTTGAAGAGACCCAGGATGCCGTCTTTTTGCGACTTGAACAGGTCGTCCAGCACGCCCGCGTTGATGCCCGGCACCGGGATGTGCGTCCCGATCCGGTAAACCACGAGCGCGAGCAGCAGGAACCACAAGCGTCGCTTGAGGTCCCCGAACCTGTCACCGCTCTTCTGCGCCGGATTGCCTGTTGCCAATGGTTTCTTTCGCTCGATGTTCGTTTATGTAGGCCGCGTTACGCGACGCTGCCGCCCGCGGCTTCGATCGCCGCCTTGGCGCCGGCCGTCGCGAGAATGCCGGTCAGCTTCACGGCCTTCTCGATCTTGCCGGTCTTGATGACCTTGACCGTCTTGGCAACGCCCGGGACCAGGCCCGCGGCCCGCAGCGCCAGCACGTCGATCTCGACGAGCGGGAGCTTCTGCAGGTCCGACAGGCGGATTTCCGCGTGGTCGTTCTTGGCCAGCGACACGAAGCCGCGCTTCGGCAGGCGCCGCTGCAGCGGCATCTGGCCGCCTTCGAAGCCGACCTTGTGGAAGCCGCCGGAACGGGAGCTTTGGCCCTTGTGGCCGCGGCCGGCGGTCTTGCCCAGGCCCGAGCCGATGCCGCGCCCGACGCGGCGCCGATTCTTCTTGCTGCCGTCGGCCGGTTTCATTGTATTGAGTCGCATGGCGTTTCTTTCCGCTCAGTTTTCCGTTACTGCTCGACGACCTTGAGCAGGTAGCTGACCTTGTTGATCATGCCGCGGTTGCACGGCGTATCGATGACCTCGACCGAGTGGTTCGTCCACTTGAGCCCCAGGCCGCGCACCGTGTCGCGGTGATCCTGACGCGTGCGCGCGATCCCCTTGGCGAGCGTCAGCTTGATTTTCTTCTTGTCGGCCATTTATCAGGCTCCCAGGATTTCTTCGACGGTCTTGCCGCGCTTGGCCGCGATTTCCGACGGCGCGCTGCAGTTCTGCAACGCATTGAGCGTGGCACGGACGAGGTTGTACGGGTTGGTCGAGCCATGGCACTTGGCGAGCACGTTGGTCACGCCGACCACTTCGAATACGGCGCGCATCGGGCCGCCGGCAATGACGCCGGTACCGTCGGCCGCGGGCTGCATGAACACCTTGGTCGCTCCGTGGCGGCCTTCGACGGCGTGATGCAGCGTGCCCTTCTTGAGGCTGACCTTGACCATCTTGCGGCGGGCTTCTTCCATCGCCTTTTGCACGGCGACCGGAACTTCCTTCGCCTTGCCCTTGCCGATGCCCACGCGGCCATCGCCGTCGCCGACCACCGTCAGCGCCGCGAAGCCGAGGATCCGTCCGCCCTTCACCACCTTGGTGACGCGGTTGATCCCGATCATCTTTTCCTTCAAGCCGTCGCCGCGGTCGTCCTGCTGCTGATTTCTCGAATTCGAACGTTGTTGGGCCATGGTTTTTCTCTGTGCTTGACGCTTAGAACTTCAGACCGCCCGCACGGGCGGCTTCGGCCAGCGCCTTGACGCGGCCGTGGAAGCGGAATCCGGAACGGTCGAACGCAACCGCCTCGATGCCCAGCGTCTTCGCCTTTTCGGCGATGCGCTTGCCAACCAACTCGGCGGCCGCCTTGTTGCCGCCGCTCTTGCCGTCCTTGCGCACGTCGGCTTCGACCGTCGACGCGCTGGCCAGGACCTTGTTGCCTTCGGGCGCGATGATCTGCGCGTAGATGTGGCAATTCGAGCGGCTGACCACGAGGCGGGTCGCGCGCTGCTCGGCGATGCGCACCCGGGTTTTGCGGGAGCGGCGGCTGCGAGCTTGTTTCTTGTCCATGAGGGGTCCTTACTTCTTCTTCGTTTCTTTGATGATCACGCGCTCGTCGACATAGCGCACGCCCTTGCCCTTGTACGGCTCCGGCGGACGGTAGGCGCGGATTTCCGCGGCGACCTGGCCAACGGCCTGCTTGTCGATGCCCTTGACGATGATCTCCGTCTGCACCGGCGTCTCGACCTTGATGCCCTTGGGCATCGCGTGGACGACCGGATGCGAGAAGCCCAGCGACAGGTTGATCTTGTCGCCCGCGGCCTGCGCGCGGTAACCGACGCCGACGAGCGTCAGCTTGCGCTGGTAGCCGTCGGTGACGCCCTTGACCATGTTGGCGACCAGCGCACGCAACGTGCCCTGCATCGCGCCGGCTTCAGGCGTGAGCGCCTTGAACACAAGCTGCTCGCCGTCCTTGGCGATGGAAACGGTGTCGCCGAATTTGCGCGTGAGCGAACCCAGCGGACCCTTGACCGTGATCTCGCCTGCGGCCAGGGTCACTTCGACCTTGGGCGGCAGCTTGACCGGATTGTTGCCGATGCGTGACATGTCTCTTCTTCCCTCAATTGCCCGTTACGCGACGATGCAGAGCACTTCGCCGCCGACACCGGTGGCGCGAGCCTTGCGATCCGTCATGACGCCGTGGGACGTCGACACGATGGCGATGCCAAGGCCGTTCATCACCTTGGGGATGTCGTCCTTGCTCTTATAGACGCGAAGGCCCGGCGTGGACACGCGCTCGATCTTCTCGATGACGGCGCGTCCCGCGTGATAGCGCAGCGCGATCTCGAGCATCGGCTTGATTTCCTCGCCGGCGACCAGGAAGCCGTCGATGTAGCCCTCGTCCTTCAGGACCTTCGCGATCGCGATCTTGACCTTCGACGAAGGCATCACAACCGTTGCTTTTTCCGTCATCTGCGCATTGCGGATGCGGGTCAGCATGTCGGCGATGGGATCTGTCATGTTCATAAAGTACCCTTGAGTTGCCCTGCTACCAGCTGGCCTTGACGATGCCGGGGATTTCGCCGCGCATTGCGTATTCGCGCAGCTTGTTGCGGCCCAGGCCGAACTTGCTGAACACGCCGCGTGGGCGTCCCGTCAGAGCGCAGCGATTGCGCACGCGGGTCGGATTGGCGTTGCGGGGCAACGCCTGGATCTTGAGCCGCGCCGCGAAACGAACTTCGTCGGAAGCCTTGGCGTCGTCCACGATGGACTGCAGCGCCGCGTGCTTCTTGGCGAACTTCTTGACGAGCTTCTTGCGCTTCTCGTTGCGATTGATCAGGGCCAGTTTGGACATGATGGCTTTCAGTTCTTGAACGGGAACTTGAACGCGGTGAGCAGCGCGCGGGCTTCTGCGTCCGTCTTCGCGGTCGTCGTGATCGAGATGTTCATGCCCCGGACGGCGTCGATCTTGTCGTACTCGATTTCCGGGAAGATGATCTGTTCCTTGATGCCGATGTTGTAGTTGCCCCGCCCGTCGAAGGCGCGGCCCGAGATGCCCCGGAAGTCGCGCACGCGCGGCAGCGCGATCGTGACGAAGCGGTCGAGGAACTCGTACATGCGGTTCTGGCGCAGCGTGACCATGCAGCCGATCGGATAGCCTTCGCGGATCTTGAATCCGGCGATGGCCTTGCGCGCCTTGGTGACGACGGGCTTCTGCCCGGCGATCTTCTGCATGTCGCCCACGGCGTTGTCCAGGATCTTCTTGTCGCCGATCGCCTCGCCGACGCCCATGTTGAGGACGATCTTGGTGATCCGCGGCACTTGCATCGGCGACTTGTACCCGAACTGCTTCATCAGCGCGGGCGCGATTTCCTTGGTGTAAGTGTCTTTGAGGCGTGCCATGTTCGTGTGTCCTGTGGTCCCTGATTCAGACGAGCTGCTCGCCGTTGCCCTTGAAGAATCGGACCTTGCGGCCGTCTTCGAGCACACGCATGCCGATGCGGTCGGCCTTCTGCGTGACCGGATTCCAGATCGCGACGTTCGAGACGTCGATCGGCATTTCCTTGGTGACGATGCCGCCCGGCTGGTTCTTCATCGGATTCGGCTTGGCGTGCTTCTTCACCGTGTTGACGCCGTTCACGATCACGTGACGGTCATCGACAATCTGCGCCACGTCGCCGCGCTTGCCCTTGTCCCGGCCGGCGATGACGACGACGTTGTCGCCCTTCTTGATCTTGCGCATCTCTCTTCTCCTGCGGCGCGGATTCTTAAAGTACTTCCGGCGCGAGCGACACGATCTTCATGAACCGTTCGTTGCGCAGTTCGCGCGTGACCGGTCCGAAGATGCGCGTGCCGATCGGCTCGAGCTTGGCGTTGAGCAGAACGGCGGCGTTCTTGTCGAAGCGGATCAGCGCGCCGTCCGGACGGCGAACGCCCTTGCGGGTGCGCACGACCACGGCGTTGTAGATCTCGCCCTTCTTGACGCGACCGCGCGGCGCGGCGTCCTTCACCGACACCTTGATCACGTCGCCGATGTGCGCGTACCGGCGCTTGCTGCCGCCCAATACCTTGATACACATCACGGAGCGCGCGCCGGTGTTATCGGCGACGTCCAGTACCGACTGCATCTGGATCATTGCAAACTCTCCAACTTGAACCGCCGTCCTTCGCCGCGTCCTGGATCAATTAACCCGGGAAGCTCGAAGGCCCTTGATCAAAACGCTGCGGACAACGTTCTGGCGGCCAGTTTTGGACCCCGTACGGGGAGACACCACCGCGGGACCTAAACTGTTGTCCGCGGCAGGCGAAAACAGTAATTATGACAGGGATTTGCGCATTGCACAAGTCCATGTCCCTTTGGGACCTACTACATCCCCTTTGGGACCTACTACATCCCCTTTGGGACCTACTACATCCCCTTTGGGACTTACGACGTCCCCGTACCTGGTCAGACCGGCTGCGCCTTCTCCAGGATATTCGACACGCGCCACGCCTTTGTCTTGGACAACTTGCGCGTGGCGGCGATCTCGACCAGATCGCCTTCCTTGCACTCGTTGGTCTCGTCGTGCGCGTGGTATTTCGCCGACTTCATGACGATCTTGCCGTAGAGCTGATGCTTGACGCGACGCTCCACCAGCACGGTGACCGTCTTGTTCATCTTGTCGCTGACCACGCGGCCCGTCAGGGTCTGGATGATCGCCTTCTTCGCCGGCTGGGCGTCGGCCGCCGGGGTATTGGTCTGCTCGTTCATGCTTGCACCTTTTGGCCCATCAACGTGCGGACGCGGGCAATGCCGCGCCGGACGGTCTGGAGCTTGGACGTGTCCTGGAGCTGCTGGGTCGCCGCTTGCATGCGCAGGCCGAACTGTTCGCGCAGCAGCGCTTCCAGCTCCTTCTGCAGGTCTGCCGGAGACTTGCCCACCAGCGACTTCTTGGTTTCAGTCTTTTTCATGATCTATATCCCTCAGCCGCCGATCAGCCGGTGCACGAACGTCGTCTTGATCGGGAGCTTGGCCGACGCCAGCGCGAACGCCTCGCGAGCCAACGATTCCTCGACACCGTCCATCTCGTAGAGCACCTTGCCCGGAACGATTTCGGCCACGTAGAACTCCGGATTGCCCTTGCCGTTGCCCATCCGCACTTCGGCGGGCTTCTTGGACATGGGCTTGTCCGGGAAGATGCGGATCCAGATGCGGCCACCGCGCTTGATGTGGCGCGTCATGGCACGGCGGGCTGCCTCGATCTGGCGCGCGGTGAGCCGGCCACGGCCGACCGCCTTCAGGCCGTACTCGCCGAAGCTGACCTTGTTGCCGACGGTCGCCACGCCCTTGTTGCGGCCCTTCTGTTCCTTGCGGTACTTCCTTCTAGCTGGTTGCAGCATTCTTCGCTCCTGGTCCTGCGCGACGCGGACGCGCCGGCGCGGGTGCCGGTGCCGGCGCCTGCGCGGGTTCTCCGTTGTGCGGCATCACTTCGCCCCTGAACACCCAGACCTTGATGCCGATCACGCCGTACGTCGTGCGCGCCTCGGAAAAGCCGTAGTCGATGTCGGCCCGCAGCGTGTGCAGCGGAACGCGGCCCTCGCGGTACCACTCGCGGCGGGCGATTTCCGCGCCGTTCAAGCGTCCCGACGACATGACCTTGATCCCTTGCGCGCCGAGGCGCATCGCGTTTTGCATCGCGCGCTTCATCGCGCGGCGGAACATGATCCGCTTTTCCAGCTGCTGCGCGATCGAGTCGGCGATCAGCTGCGCGTCGATTTCCGGCTTGCGGATTTCCTCGATGTTGAGGCCGACATCGCCGCCCATCATGCGCTTCAAGTCAGCACGCAGCGTCTCGATGTCCTCGCCCTTCTTGCCGATGACCACACCGGGACGCGCGCTGTGAATCGTGATGCGGGCGTTCTTCGCCGGGCGCTCGATCGTGATCTTCGACACCGAGGCGTGCGACAGCTTCTTGCCCAGGTATTCGCGGATGCGGATGTCCTGCGCCAGCGTCGGTGCATAGTTCTTGCTGTTCGAGTACCACTTCGACGTCCAGTTCCGGTTGACGGCAAGACGGAAACCGGTCGGATTGATCTTCTGACCCATGACCTATTGATCCCTTAGTTTCCGTCGCCAACGACGACGTGGATGTGGCAGCTCTGCTTGCCGATGATGTTGCCGCGGCCCTTGGCGCGCGCGCTGGTGCGCTTCAGCGTCTCGGCCTTGTCGATGTAGATGGTCGTGACCTTGAGCTCGTCGATGTCGGCGCCGTCGTTGTGCTCGGCGTTCGCGATCGCGGACTCCAGCACCTTCTTGATGATCTTGGCGCCCTTCTTCGGGCTGAACGCGAGGACGCTCAGCGCGCGGTCGACCGACAACCCGCGAATCTGGTCGGCGACGAGCCGGCCTTTCTGGGCCGACAGGCGAACGCCGCGCAGCGTGGCAGTGGTTTGCATCGTCAGTACTCCTTACTTCTTCCGGGGCGGCGCGGGAGCAGCCACCTTCTTGTCGGCCGAATGGCCCTTGAAGGTGCGCGTCAGCGCGAATTCGCCCAGCTTGTGGCCAACCATGTTTTCCGACACGTAGACCGGGATGTGCGCCTTGCCGTTGTGCACGGCGACCGTCAGCCCGACGAAATCCGGCGTGATAGTGGACCGGCGCGACCAGGTCTTGATCGGCTTCTTGTCGCTGACCGCGCGCGCCTTTTCCACCTTGGCCTGCAGGTGGGCGTCGACGAACGGGCCCTTCTTGATTGAACGAGCCATTGCTTATCCCTTCGTCGCGTGGCGGCGGCGGACGATCATCACGTCCGTGCGCTTGTTGCTGCGCGTCTTGTAGCCCTTGGTCGGCGTGCCCCACGGCGAGACCGGGTGGCCACCGCCGTTGGAACGGCCACCGTGCGGGTGGTCCACCGGATTCATGCAGATGCCGCGCACCGTCGGGCGGATGCCGCGCCAGCGGTTGGCGCCGGCCTTGCCGATCGAACGCAGGCTGTGCTCTTCGTTGCCGACTTCGCCGATGACCGCGCGGCAATCGACGTGCACCTTGCGGATTTCGCCGGAGCGAAGCCGCAATTGCGCGTAGATGCCTTCACGCGCGAGCAGCTGCGCGGAAGTGCCGGCCGAACGCGCGATCTGCGCGCCCTTGCCCTGCTGCATCTCGATGCAATGCACCGTCGTGCCGACCGGAATGTTGCGCAGCGGCAGGCAGTTACCCGGCTTGATTGCGGCTTCGATGCCCGACATCAGCGGTGTGCCCACGGCGACGCCACGCGGCGCGATGATGTAGCGGCGCTCGCCGTCCGTGTACAGCAGCAACGCAAGGTTGGCGCTGCGGTTCGGGTCGTATTCGAGGCGCTCGACCTTCGCCGGGATGCCGTCCTTGTTGCGCTTGAAGTCGACGATCCGGTAGTGCTGCTTGTGGCCGCCGCCCTTATGGCGCATCGTGATATGGCCGTTGTTGTTGCGGCCCGAACCACGCTTCTGGTGTTCAACCAGCGCGGCGATCGGCGCACCCTTGTGCAGGTCGGGGTTGACGACCTTCACCATGGCGCGGCGGCCCGGCGACGTCGGCTTGACTTTGACTAGAGGCATGTCAGGACTCCGTCGCGAAATTGATTTCCTGGCCCGGCTTCAGGCTCACGTACGCCTTCTTCCAGCCACGACGCCGGCCGACGAAACGGCCGAACCGCTTTTCCTTGCCCTTGACGATCGAGATCTGGACCGTGTCCACCTCGACCTTCCACATCAACTCGACCGCCGCCTTCACTTCGGGCTTGGTCGCGTCAGGGGCCACGCGAAAGATCACCTGCGAATGCTTGTCCGCAATGAACGTGGCCTTTTCCGAAATGACCGGGGCCAGCAGCACCGTCATCAGGCGCTCCGCGTTGTATTTCTTCACGTTGCTGGTAGGGGTGCTCATGCCAGCATCTCCTCGAATTGCGTCACGGCGCCCTTGGTCAGCAGCACGTTCTTGAAGCGGACGAGGCTGACCGGATCGACTTCGCGCGTCTCGAGCACCAGCACGTCGTGCAGGTTGCGCGACGACAGGTACGTGTTGTCGTCCAGGTTGTCGGTGACGACGAGCACGTTGCCCGTCAGGCCGAAGGCCTTGATCCGTTGCGCGAACTGCTTGGTCTTGGGCGAGTCGAGCGCCAGGTCCTCGATCACCGACAGCCGGTCCTCGCGGACCAGTTGCGACAGGATCGAAGCGAGACCCGCGCGATACATCTTGCGATTGACCTTGTGCGAGAAATTCTCGTCGGGCGAGGACGGGAAGATCTTGCCGCCGCCGCGCCACAGCGGGCTGTTCGCCTGTCCTGCGCGCGCGCGGCCCGTGCCTTTTTGCGCCCAGGGCTTCTTGTGCGACTTGTTGATGTCGGCACGGCCCTTCTGTGCGCGCGTGCCCTGCCGCGCGTTCGCCTGGTAGGCAACCACGACCTGGTGCACCAGCGCTTCGTTGTATTCCCGGCCGAACAGTTCGTCGGACGCCTGCAGCTTGGCGCCTGGCTTGCCGTTGCCGTCGATCATTCTGAGTTCCATGGTCACGCCCCCTTCTTGATCGGCGTCTTCACCGAAGGAAGGACGACGATGTGGCCGCCGTCGGCGCCGGGCACGCAGCCCTTGACCAGGAGCAGGCCGCGTTCGGCATCAACGCGAACGACCGACAGGAGCTGCGTCGTGCGCGTGACGTTGCCGAGCTGGCCGGCCATGCGCTTGCCCGGAAACACGCGGCCCGGATCCTGCGCCATGCCGATCGAGCCCGGCGTGTTGTGCGAGCGCGAATTGCCGTGCGACGCGCGGTTGGAGCTGAAGTGGTGGCGCTTGATCACGCCCGAAAAGCCACGACCCTTCGTGGTGCCCGTCACATCGACCAGCTGGCCGACGGCGAACGTGTCCACGCCGACGACATCGCCCGGCTTGAATTTGGAAAGGTCATCCGCCGGAATCTGGAATTCCCTGAGGACGACACCAGCTTCCACGCCCGCCTTCGCGAGGTGGCCCGCCTGGGCCTTGGTCACGCGCGATGCGCGACGCTTGCCGTAGGTGACCTGCACGGCAGCATAGCCGTCGGTCTCGGGAGTCTTGATCTGCGTGACGCGGTTGTTGGCGACGTCCAGCACCGTCACCGGGATGGCGGCGCCATCATCGGTAAAGACGCGGGTCATGCCCACTTTGCGCCCGACTAGTCCGAGGCTCATTTTGACTTCCTTTCAACACCCTCGATTACGATTGACCGAGGGTTGCCAGTTTCCCCGGCGACATCGCCGGGCATTTTGCCGCTCTTACTGCAGTTTTATTTCCACATCCACACCCGCGGGAAGATCCAGCTTCATCAACTGATCGACCGTCTTGTCGGTCGGGTCGATGATGTCCATCAGCCGCAGGTGCGTACGAATTTCGAACTGGTCGCGCGACGTCTTGTTGACGTGCGGCGAACGCAGCACGTCGAACCGCTCGATCTTGGTCGGCAGCGGCACCGGGCCCTTGACGACCGCGCCGGAGCGCTTTGCCGTCTCGACGATTTCCAGCGCCGACTGGTCGATCAACTTGTAGTCGAACGCCTTCAGGCGGATGCGGATGCGTTGGTTGTTCATCTCTTACTCCAGAATCTTGGCGACGACGCCGGCGCCGACGGTACGGCCGCCTTCGCGAATCGCGAAACGCAAGCCCTCTTCCATCGCGATCGGCGCAATCAG
>Ga0207691_10000258_pt1 | contig 52669 bp, 48 predicted proteins | sample KBSM13metaG_FD_184327 | JGI IMG/M metagenome (GOLD analysis project Ga0207691, IMG submission 184327) | Miscanthus rhizosphere microbial communities from Kellogg Biological Station, Michigan, USA - KBS M1-3 metaG (SPAdes) (version 2) | ecosystem: Host-associated > Plants > Roots > Rhizosphere >...
CAGCCCAGGAACGCGAGTACCGCCTTCGTCAGAGCGACGGCCGCGAGCTGACGGGTCGCACCGCCGGCTCCATCGAGACGCCGCATGGCCTCTACCTGTTCAGACCGGTCGATGAGGAAGCCGCGCTGCAGCGCCTGTTCGTGCCGCGTTCGGCCTACACGTCCTGTCAGTTCGGCCAGTCCGCCGAAGAGATCGCGGCCAGCCGCTGGATCTCGACTCGCGCGGGCTTGCTCGATGCGCTCGAGCGCCAGAAGCGGATGCCGGTGCAACCGCTCGGCCACGCGCTGCGCGAACTCGGCCTGTTGACCAACGACCAGCTGGCCCGCGCGCTGTCCCGCCAGCCCGAGAACGTCGCGCTCGGTGACATGCTGGTTGCGAACGGCCTGATCACGAGCGCCGACCTGAAGACCGCGCTCGCGCACAAGATGGGCTACCCGCTCGTCGATTTGACGCGCTTTCCGGTCGAGGCCGACGCGATTGCGAAGCTGCCGCGCCGGCTCGCGCTCGAATACCGGGCCATGCCACTGATACTGCACCGCAAGCAGCTGATCGTCGCGGTCCACAAGGTGTCGCGCGCCGCCCGCCTGCTTGCACTGCACGGACTCGCCGATGTCGTGCCGGTCCTGGCCCCGAAGACGCAGATCGCGCTTGCGCTGGCGCGCCAGTCGTCCGACATGTGGGCTCAGGTCGTGCCGCAACGCGTCGAGTTCTTCGAAACGACGGCGTGAGCGTGAGGTGTGTCGTGGCCGGCTGAGGCCTTCGCACGGTCGGCATGCCGACTGACATCCCGGCCGCGCCGGGCCGTGTTCAGATCGGCGTTGTCCATGACGCGTTGCCGCTCTCGCGCGACGGTCCCATCCGCAGGCTCGACCCGACGACATGATCCTGGCCCGTCCCTCCGCACGGCAGAGTGCGACCACCTTCGTCGTGATCGCCGGCGTGATCGCCGCGCTGCACTTCGCCGCCGACGTGCTGATCCCGATCGCGCTGGCGCTGCTTCTCGCCTTCCTGCTCGCCCCACTGGTCGACCGGATCCAGCGCCTCGGCGCGAACCGGGCGGTCAGCGTCGTGCTGACGACCCTGGTCGCGTTCACGGTTCTTGGTGCGGTGACCTATGCGGTCGCGCACCAGTTTCTCGGCCTGGTCGAGTCGCTGCCGTCCTACCACGACAACCTCGAGCACAAGCTCAAGCGGATGCCAACGCCCGCCGGTGGCAACGGCCTCGAGCGCGGTGTCGAGACGGTCAAGGAGCTGACCCAGGAACTGAGCAAGACCTCCCCCGGCACGCCGGGCGCTCCGGAGATCGCAAAGGTCCAGATCGTCGAGCCGCCGCCGAACATCATGCAGGTGGTGCGCGGGCTGTTCGGACCGCTGATCGGGCCGGCCTCGACCGCTGCGGTCGTCATCGTGTTCACGATCTTCATGCTGCTGCAGCGCGAGGACCTGCGCGACCGCCTCGTCCGGCTGCTCGGGTCGGGCCAGATGCACGCGACCGTCGCCGCCCTCGACGACGCCGCGCAGCGCGTCAGCCGCTACCTGCTGATGCAGGCACTGATCAACGGCGTGCAGGGCTGCCTCGTCGGCATCGGCCTCTATCTGATCGGCGTGCCGAACGCCTTGCTGTGGGGCGCGCTGACGATCGTGTTGCGCTTCGTGCCGTATCTCGGGCCGGCGCTGGCGGCGGCCGGGCCGATCGTGCTGGCGATCGCGGTCTTCCCCGGCTGGCTGCAGCCGCTTGAGGTGGTCGGTCTGATCGTCACGCTCGAGCTCATCACCAACAACGTGCTCGAGCCGCGGCTGTATGGCTCGAGCGTTGGCGTCTCGGCGTTCGCGCTGCTCGTCGCCGCGGTGTTCTGGACCTGGCTGTGGGGGATCGCCGGTCTTTTTCTGGCGACGCCGTTGACGGTGTGCCTGGTCGTGATGGGCAAGTACATCCCGCAGCTCGAATTCCTCGGCGTGCTGCTCGGTGACCAGCCGGTGCTGGAACTGCGCGAGCGCTACTACCAGCGGCTGCTCGCCAACGACGTGGAGGAGGCGCAGGACCTGGTCGACGAGGCGCTGAAGGAGGGTTCGCTGCTCGACCTGTGCGACCGGGTGGTGCTGCCCGCGCTGCGCTTCATCGAGCAGGACCATGAGCGCGGCGTGATCGACGATGCGCGACGGAACGCGCTGATCGATCAGGTCGCCGCGATGGTCGACGAACTGCCCGCCGACAGCGGCAGCGAAGCGCGCGCCGACGTCGCCACAGACGCTGCCGCCGAGAAGAAAGACACTTCGGCGCCCTCCTCCGCCGTCCGCATGGACGTGCTGCTGCTTCCGGCCGCCGATCGTGCCGACGAGGTCGCTGCGCTGATGCTGGCGAAGGTGCTCGAGCCGCTCGGCTTCGCTGTCGAAGTGCCATCGGCAGCGGCGCTGAAGAGCGAGATGCTCGGCCGCGTCGAGCGCCAGCGGCCGGATGCGATCTGCGTCTCGGCCGCGCCGCCCGCCGCCGTCGTGCATGCGCGCTATCTCGGCAAGAAGCTCACCGCCGCCGCGCCCGGCGTTCCGGTGCTGGTCGGCCTGTGGGATGCGCAGGGCGACCTGACGAAGGCGCGCGAGCGGCTCGAGACCGTCGGCATGCGGACGGTCGTGACCGACGCAGCGACCATCGTGCGCGAGCTGACCCAGTTGCGCCTGCCGCTGCTGCAGGGCGTTCGCAGTCCCGAGCCCGACGAGGGCCGCGCCAACTCGGCCGGTGCTCGGTCGGCGTTCGAAGACGCGCGGCTCGGCGGCATCCCGCCGAACCCGGCGACGACGTAGCGTCCGGGGCGAGGCTGCTCGCTACACTGCGAGCCTCCGAACGACTCCCGAGAACGCCATGTCGATGAAGCACCTCATTCCAGCTGCGCTTGCCATCTCCGCTGCCGCCTTCGCGCTGCCCGCACAGGCCGGCAAGACGCTCGACGCGGTCAAGGCACGCGGCCAGGTGGTGTGCGGCGTCAACACCTCCGGACCCGGCTTCTCGAACGCCGACAGCCAGGGCCGCTGGACCGGCCTCGACGTCGACTTCTGCAAGGCAGTCGCCGCCGCAGTGCTGAGCGACGCGAACAAAGTCAAGTTCGTGCCGCTCAATTCGCAGCAGCGCTTCTCGTCGCTGCAGGCCGGCGAGATCGACGTGCTGTCGCGCAACAGCACCTGGACCCTGACCCGGGACGCCTCGCTCGGCGTCCTCTTCACCGGCATCAACTACTTCGACGGCCAAGGCTTCATGGTGCCGAAGAAGCTGAAGATCGACACCGCGAAGAAGATGAATGGGGCCACGGTCTGCGTGCAGGCCGGCACGACCAGCGAGAAGAACGTCGCCGACTACTTCGGCGCGAACGGCATGAAGTACAAGTCGGTCGTCTTCGACACCGCCGAGGCGATCACCAGCGCGTTCTTCGCCGGCCGCTGCCAGGTGTACACGACCGACATGAGCGACCTGGCCGGCGCCCGCACCAAGGCGCCGAACGCCGACGACTACGTGATCCTGCCGCAGGTGATCTCGAAGGAACCGCTCGGCCCGTCGGTCCGGCGCGGCGACGACGAGTGGTTCGAGATCGTGCGCTGGACCCTGTTCGCGATGCTCGAAGCCGAAGAGCACGGCCTGACGCAGGCCAATGTCGACGAGCAGAAGACCAGCAACAAGGACCCTAACGTGCAGCGCTTCCTCGGCGTCTCCGAAGACACCGGCAAGCTGCTCGGTCTCGATGCGGCCTGGGCCCATCGGATCGTCAAGCAGGTCGGCAACTACGGCGAAAGCTTCGAGCGCAACCTCGGGCCGAAGACGCCGGTTGCGCTGCCGCGCGGCGTCAACAACCTGTGGACCAAGGGCGGCCTGATGTACGCGCCCCCGATCCGCTGACAGCTGGCGCGAACGTGCCCGTCGGCTCGATCGCGAATGGCGGCTGCGGCCGCCATTTTCTTTGACCGCAGCCGCGGTGAAGACAACCGCCGCGGCAATCGGCGACGCTGCCTGGCGCGCGCGGCAGCGTGCCCGCCGCGTTCGCGAATGGCTCGTGCAAGGCGCCGCGGCACTGCTGCTCCTTGTCGTCACACTCGGGGTCGCCCACAACGTCGCGATCAATCTCGAGGCGCGCCAGATCAAGTCGGGCTTCGACTTCCTGCAGGCGCCGGCCGGCTTCAACATCGGCGAGGTGCTGTTCGAATTCACCGCACGCGACAGCTACCTGCGCGCGTTCGTGGCCGGCATGGCCAACACGCTGCGGGTCGCGCTGGCTGGCATCGTGCTGGCGAGCCTGATCGGTGTCGTTGTCGGCCTGATGCGCCTCTCGCACCACCCGCTGCTGGCCGGGCTCGGCGCTGCATTTGTCGAGGTGTTCCGCAACGTCCCGCTGCTGATCCAGCTGCTGGCGATCTACCTGCTGATCACCGAGCTGCTGCCCGAAGCGTCGAGCGCGATATCGATCGAGGGCGTCGCGCTGCTGTCGAAGGAGGGCCTGCAGATCGCGGTGCCCGAGGCCGGTCGGGATGCGCTGCTTTATGCGCTGGTCGCCTTCGCCATCGGCGCGGCGATCGGCATGAAGGCAGCGCGCCGCTGGCTGAACGTCGGTGCTGGCCTCATCGCGCTGGCAACGGGGGCCGTCGTCGCCGCGGTGACCTGGCTGCTCGCCGGCGCCGCGATGGGCTGGTCGAAGCCGGTGCTCGACGGCTTCCTGATCAGCGGCGGCGCCTCGCTGACGCCGGAGTTTCTTGCGCTCTGGCTCGGCCTGGCCCTCTTCACGTCGGCTTCGATCGCCGAGCTGGTGCGCGCCGGCGTGCAGGCCGTGCCGGCGGGTCAGTGGAACGCGGCGCTCGCACTCGGCATGACGCGCGGCCAGGCGATGGCCGGCGCGATCTTTCCGCAGGCGCTGCGCCTCGCGATTCCGCCGCTCGCGAGCCAGTACATGAACCTCGTCAAGAACTCGTCGCTCGCGGTCGTGATCGGCTACCCCGACCTGGTTTCGATCGCGAACACCTCGATCAACCAGAACGGCCAAGCGCTCGAGGTCATCGCCATCATCATGGCGGTGTACCTGAGCCTGAACCTCGTCGTCGCGGTGATCATGAACGCGGTCAATGCGCGGGTCACGCGCCCGCCGCGCTGAGAGCCTCGATGGAGACGAACGTCACCACCGCGCCGCGCCGCGCATCGACGCTCGCGCGCGTCGGCTCGGGACTTTTCGCCAGCCCGGGTGCGGCGGCGCTGACGCTCGCGATCGGCGCGCTGCTCGCGGGGGCCGGCTGGCATTTCTTCCGTTGGGCGGTCATCGACGCGGTGCCCGCGGCCGACTACGCGGCCTGCAAGGCGGCCGAGCACGGCGCGTGCTGGGGCTTCGTCGCCGAAAAGTGGCGGCTGATCCTGTTCGGCCGCTATCCGTACGAGCAGCAGTGGCGACCGGCGCTGGCGACCGCGGCGGTGCTGGCGGCGCTGGTCGCCAGCGCGCTGCCGATGCTGTGGACGCGGCGCGGCGCGCGGGCGCTCGCGGTCGGCTGGGTCGTCGCCTTCGCGCTCTTCTTCGCGCTGATGGCCGGCGGCGTATTCGGCCTCGAGCCGATCGGCTCCGACCGCTGGGGCGGCCTGCCGCTGACCGTGATCCTGACCCTGATCGGCATCACCGCGTCGGCGCCGATCGGCATCGTGCTCGCGCTCGCGCGGCGCTCGTCGCTCGCGCTGCTGCGTTCGCTAGCGGTCGCCTACATCGAGCTGGTGCGCGGTGTGCCGCTGATCACCGTGCTGTTCGTCGCGACCTTCCTGTTCCCGCTCGTCCTGCCGGCCGGCTGGCGCATCGATCCGTTCTGGCGCGTCGCGATCGCCCTGGTGCTGTTCCAGGCCGCCTACATGGCCGAGACGGTGCGCGGCGGACTGCAGAGCGTGTCGCGTTCCCAGCAGGAGGCGGCCACATCGCTCGGCCTGCGCTACTGGCAGACCCAGCGTGCGGTGATCCTGCCGCAGGCGCTGGTCGCGGTCATCCCGGCCTTCGTCAACAACCTGCTGTCGACGTTCATGGACACCTCGCTGGTCACGGTCGTCTCGATGTACGACCTGACCGGGTCGCTGCGCCTCGCACTCGGCGACCCGCGGTGGCGCGACTTCTTCATCGAGGGCTACCTCTTCATCGCGGCGATCTACTTCGCCGGCAGCTTCGCGATGTCGCGCTACAGCCTGTGGCTCGAGCGGCGGCTGCGGATCGGCAACGCGCACTGACGCGTGCACTCGCAGATCGCACTACCATCGATCGTGCGCATCGGCATCCGGTGCGCACGCCGACCATGAACCCCATGCCTGCGCGCCCTGACCAGCCGGCCGTCCTGAAGCTGATCGGCAACACCCCGCTGGTCCGCGTCACCCGCTTCGACACCGGCCCGTGCACGCTGTTCCTGAAGCTCGAATCGCAGAACCCCGGCGGCTCGATCAAGGACCGCATTGGCCTGGCGATGATCGAGGCGGCCGAACGCGACGGCCGACTGCGCACCGGCGGCACCGTCGTCGAGGCGACCGCCGGGAACACCGGTCTTGGCCTGGCGCTGGTTGCGCGCGCAAAGGGCTACCGAGTCGTCTTGGTCGTGCCGGACAAAATGTCGACCGAGAAGGTGCTGCACCTTAAGGCGATGGGCGCCGAGGTCCACGTGACGCGGTCGGACGTCGGCAAGGGCCATCCCGACTACTACCAGGACCGCGCCGCCGCGCTCGCCGGCACGATCGACGGCTCGTTCTTCGCCGACCAGTTCAACAACCCGGCGAATCCGCTCGCGCACGAGACCGGCACCGGCCCCGAGATCTGGCAGCAGACCGGTCACGCGGTCGACGCGATCGTCGTCGGCATCGGCTCCTCGGGCACGCTGACCGGGCTGACCCGCTTCTTCCGCAAGGTGCAGCCGGAGATCGCGTTCGTGCTCGCCGATCCGGTCGGCTCGATCCTCGCCGAGTACACGCGCAGCGGCGTGATCAACGAGGCCGGCTCATGGGCGGTTGAAGGCATTGGCGAAGACTTCGTGCCGGCGATCGCCGACCTGTCCGGCATCCGCGCGGCCTACTCGATCGACGACGCCGAGAGCTTCGGCACCGCGCGCGAGCTGCTGCGGCGCGAGGGCGTGCTCGGCGGTTCGTCGACCGGCACCCTGCTCGCCGCGGCGCTGCGCTACTGCCGCGAGCAGACCACGCCGAAGCGCGTCGTCACGTTCGTCTGCGACACCGGCACGCGCTACCTCTCGAAGGTCTACAACGACGCCTGGATGATCGACCAGGGCCTGCTGCAGCGGCCGCGCTTCGGCGACCTGCGCGACCTGGTCGCCCGGCGCGCCGAGGAAGGCAGCGTCGTCAGCGTCGCGCCCGACGACACGCTGCTGACCGCGTTCCAACGCATGCGCCTGGCCGATGTCTCGCAGCTGCCGGTGCTCGATTCCGGCCGGCTCGTCGGGCTGATCGACGAGTCCGACCTGCTGCTCGGCGTGCATGCCGACGCCGAGCGCTTCCGCGCGCCGGTCGCGAGCGCGATGACCGATGCGCCTTCGACGATCGCACCCGATGCCAGCCTCGCCGAGCTCGAGGCGGTGCTCGGCCGCGGCCATGTCGCGATCGTCGCCGACACGCGCGGCTTCTATGGGCTCATCACCCGCTTCGATTTGCTGAACCACCTGAGAAGGACGCTGGCGTCATGACCAAACCGATCGACGGCCACGACGATGGCCACGACACGACCGAACACCTCGGCTTCGACACCCGCGTGATCCACGCGGGCCAGTCGCCCGACCCGACGACCGGCGCGATCATGCCGCCGATCTACGCGACCTCGACCTACGTGCAGTCGAGCCCCGGCGTGCACAAGGGCTACGACTACGGCCGCTCGCACAACCCGACGCGCTTCGCGTTCGAGCGATGCGTCGCCGACCTCGAAGGCGGCGCGCAGGCGTTCGCGTTCGCATCCGGGCTCGCCGCGATCTCGACCGTGCTCGAACTCGTCGACGCCGGCTCGCACATCGTCTCGGGTGACGACATCTACGGCGGCAGCTTCCGGCTGTTCGACAAGGTACGACGGCGCAGCGCGAACCTTGAGTTCACCTACGCCGACCTCGCGGATCCCGAAGCGCTGCAGAAGGCGATCCGTCCCGACACGCGCCTGGTCTGGGTCGAGACGCCGACCAATCCGTTGCTGCGCCTCGCCGACCTGCGCTCGATCGCGAGGCTGTGCCGTGCGCGCGGGATCATCACGGTGGCCGACAACACGTTCGCGAGCCCCTACGTGCAGCGGCCGCTCGAGCTCGGCTTCGACGTTGTCGTGCACTCGGTGACCAAGTACCTGAACGGCCACTCCGATGTCATCGGCGGCATCGCGGTGGTCGCCAAGTCGGCCGGCGAAGCCCGTCTCGACGAGCTGCGCGAGCGGCTCGGCTTTTTGCAGAACTCGGTCGGCGCGATCGCCGGACCGTTCGACAGCTTCCTCGCGCTGCGCGGATTGAAGACGCTGGCGCTGCGGATGCAGCGCCACGTCGCGAGCGCGCTCGACCTCGCGCGCTGGCTCGAACAGCAGCCGCAAGTGGCGAAGGTTCACTATCCCGGCCTCGAGTCGCATCCCCAGCATGCGCTCGCACGCCGTCAGATGAGCGGCGGCTTCGGCGGGATGATTTCGCTCGACCTGCGCACCGACCTGGCCGGCGCACGCCGATTCCTCGAAACGGTGCGGATCTTCGCGCTCGCCGAGAGCCTGGGCGGCGTCGAGAGCCTGATCGAGCACCCGGCCATCATGACCCACGCGACGATCCCGGCCGAGACGCGCCAGCGCCTCGGCATCGGCGATGCGCTGGTCCGGCTGTCGGTCGGCGTCGAGGATGTCGACGATCTGCGTGCTGATCTGGCGCGGGCCCTTGCGGCGATCTGAACCTGCGGTGCCGCTGTCGCGACTTAGCGGCAACACGGCCGTAGGCCGGCGAGATGATCGAATGACCAGCCCCGGGCCGCGCATGAACCTTGCGAGTTCCCGTCCCTTTTGTCACCGTAGTGCCTCACGATGATCATCGCCCTCTGCTTCCTGATCGGCGTCATCGCCGGCCTGCGCGCCATGACCGCGCCCGCGGCAGTCGCCTGGGCCGCCTACGGGGGCTGGCTGCCGCTCGCCGGAACGCCGCTCGCCTTCCTCGGCCATGTGGCAGCACCGTGGGTCTTCACGGCGCTCGCGGTTGGCGAGCTGATCTCCGATCAGTTGCCGACGACACCGAGCCGCAAGGTGCCGATCCAGTTCGGCACCCGGATCGTCGCCGGTGCGCTGGCCGGCGCGGCGATGGGCACGCCGGCCGGCATGCTCGTCGTCGGTGCGGTCGCCGGCGCGATCGGCGCGGTCGTCAGCACGCTCGGCGGCGCAGCCGCGCGCGGCAAACTGGCCGAGGCCTTCGGGCGTGACCTGCCAGCCGCGCTGCTCGAGGACGCGGTCGCGATCGGCGGCGCCTTCCTCGTCGTCAGCGCCGCGCGATGAAGCACGCATTCGACGCCATCGTCATCGGCGCCGGCCAGGCCGGCCCGCCGCTGGTCGGCCGCCTCACCGCCGCCGGCATGAAGGTCGCACTGGTCGAGCGGAAGCTCCTCGGCGGCACCTGCGTCAACACCGGCTGCATGCCGACCAAGGCGCTGGTCGCGAGCGCGTATGCGGCGCACCTCGCGCGGCGCAGCGCCGACCTCGGCATCGCGATCCGCGGCGCCGTCGAGATCGACATGCCGGCGGTGAAGGCGCGCAAGGACAAGGTCTCGAACGATGCGCGCGGGCGGCTCGAAGCGTGGCTCGGCGGCATGGCCGGCTGCACGCTGTTCCACGGCCGTGCGCACTTCGAATCAGCCAGCGAGCTGCGGGTCGACGACGACGTGCTGAGCGCGCCGCGCATCTTCATCAACGTCGGCGGCCGCGCGGCAATCCCGCCGATGCCGGGGGTCGACACGGTCCGGCCGCTCACCAACACGACGATCCTCGAGCTCGACGCGGTGCCGCGCCACCTCGTCGTCGTCGGCGGCAGCTACATCGGGCTCGAGTTCGCGCAGATGTACCGGCGCTTCGGCGCTCAGGTCACCGTGGTCGAGAAAGGCCGGCGCCTGATCGGCCGCGAAGACGAGGACGTCTCGCAGGCGGTGCGCGAGATCCTCGAGGCCGAAGGCATCGCAATGCGCCTCTCTGCCGAGTGCATCTCGTTCAAGTCGAGCGGCAGCGACATCTGCGTCGGCGTCGACTGCGAGTCGGGCGATCGCGAGGTCGTCGGCTCGCACGTGCTGCTCGCAGTCGGACGCCGCCCGAACACCGACGATCTCGGCCTCGACAAGGCCGGGGTCGAAGTTGATGCGCGCGGCAACATCAAGGTCGACGACGAACTGCGCACCAGCGTGTCCGGCATCTGGGCGCTCGGCGACTGCAACGGGCGCGGCGCCTTCACGCACACCGCGTACAACGACTTCGAGATCGTCGCCGACAACCTACTCGCTGGCGCGAGCCGGCGGGTCACCGACCGCATCGACACCTATGCGCTGTATGTCGATCCGCCGCTCGGCCGCGTCGGACTGACCGAGGCGCAGGCCAAGGCCGCGCACTTCAAGGTCAAGGTCGGCAAGCGGCCGATGACGCGCGTCGGGCGGGCGGTCGAGAAAGGCGAGACGCTCGGCTTCATGAAAGTGGTGATCGACGCCGAGAAGGACACCCTCCTCGGCGCCGCGATCCTCGGCGTCGGCGGCGACGAGGCAATCCACGGCATCCTCGACACGATGATGGCGAAGGGCACGGCGAGCCAGCTGCAGCACACGGTGCACATCCACCCGACCGTTTCGGAGCTGATCCCGACAGTGCTCGCCGAAGCCGTGCCGACCAGTCCGTGAGCGACCGTCAACGACTCGCGCGATCATGCGGTCGCGTCAACCGTCGCGACGCGAAACCGTGTCGCCGCTGCCGAGGCGGAGCGGCGGCGCCACCTCCTCGAGCGGTTTGCGTTCCGCATCGACAGCAAGGCGCCAGGCGAACGCCGCGGCGACCAGCATCAGGCCGGCGCCGATTGCATAGCCGATGAAGACGTTGCTCCGGCTGCCGGTCTCGATGAGCGCGCCGAACAAGGCGGGCGCGGCAAATCCGCCAGCACCGGTGCCGACCGCATAGAAGATCGAGATCGAGATTGCGCGCATCTCGAGCGGGAACACCTCGCTCGCCGTCAGGTAAGCCGCGCTCGCCGCCGCCGACGCGATGAAGAACACCGCCGACCAGGCCAGCGTCTGGGTCGTCGCATCGAGCACGCCGAGCACGAACCCGACGCCGGTGAGCAAGAGGCCGATGCCCGACAGCGCATAGGTCGCCGTCATCATCCGGCGCCGTCCGAGGCGATCGAACAGCGAGCCGAGCAGCAGCGGTCCGAGCACATTGCCGGCCGCGAACGGCAGGATGTACAGGCCGACGCGCGACGCCTCGACGCCGTGGAACCTCGTCAGCACCAACGCGTAGGTGAAGAAGATCGCGTTGTAGAAGAACGCCTGCGCGACCATCAGTGCGAAGACGAGCACGCTTCGCCGCGGATAGCGACGCAACAGCACGTGCGCCACCTCGCCGAACGTCGGCAGCCGCGTCGGCGCATGAGAGCCCGTACGCGCTGGCACCGCGGCGAGCGCCAGCCCCTCGCGCCGCACGCTTGCCTCGATGCCGGCAACGATGCGCTCGGCCTCGTCGACCCGGCCGCGTGCGAGCAGCCAGCGCGGGCTCTCGGGCACTTCGCGGCGCACCCACAGGATGGCGAACGCCAGGGCAGCGCCAAGCAGGAAGCCGACGCGCCAGCCCTCATGCAGCCCGAGCACGCGTGAATCGAGCAGCACGAGGCTCAGCAGCGCACCGATCGCCGCACCGATCCAGAAGCTGCCGTTGATCGCGAGGTTGACCCGGCCGCGCACGCGCGCCGGGATCAGCTCGTCGATCGCCGAATTGATCGCCGCGTACTCGCCGCCGATCCCGATGCCAGTGATCAAGCGGCACACCGCGAACCACGCGAAGTCGGTCGAGAACGCGGTCGCGACCGTCGCCGCCATGTAGACCGCGAGGGTCGTGAGGAAGAGGCGCTTTCGCCCGAGGCGGTCGGCGAGCCGACCGAAGACGAGCGCGCCGATCACCGCGCCGCCGACATAGAGCGAGCCGGCCCAGCCGATCTGCGCCGCAGTCAATCCGAGCGCGTCGGGATGTTCGAGCGCGCTGCCGATCGAGCCGACGATCGTGACCTCGAGGCCATCGAGCACCCAGGCGACGCCGAGCGCGATGACGACGCGCCAGTGCCAGCGCGACCACGGCAGTCGGTCGAGGCGCGCTGGGATGTCGCTGTCGATCGCCATGCCGCGCACTGTCGCTCAATGTCGCGGCCGGCGCTCGATGCGGCGTCGAATAACCGGAACGGTATCGGGCCGGAGCGCGGGAGGCCTGCCCTTCCGCTCGACGGATCGACACGCTTGCTGGATGGCGACGCGATCGCCGCGAGCATTCAACAGCTTGCCGCCGACGATCTGGAGTCGATTGGACTGGTCGTCGCGCGAGCACTGCAGCCTGCAGAATCCCGCGCATGCGCTTCGACCCATGGCGATGGCTCGCCGCTCTCACGTTGGGCGGTTCGATCCTGCTGCAGGGCTGCACCTCGCTGCCGCCGCTCGACGGGCGCGTCGCATCGACCCACATCGCGCCGGCTTCGGAGAGCCAGCTCGGCCGCTCGATCATGCCGTTGACCGCAGCTCATCCGGGCCTTTCGGGCGTGGTCCCGCTGCTGCGCGGCGGCGACGCATTCGCGGCCCGCATCCGGCTCGCCGACGCGGCCGAGCGCAGCCTCGACGTGCAGTACTACATCTGGCACAAGGACCTCTCGGGCACGTTGCTCGCCGATGCGCTGCGGCGCGCCGCCGACCGCGGCGTGCGGGTGCGCATCCTGCTCGACGACAACAACACCTCCGGGCTCGACGCGCCGCTCGCCGGCCTCGCGCGCCACGCGAACGTCGAGGTGCGCCTGTTCAATCCGTTTCTCGCGCGGCAAGGCCGGCCGCTCGGCTTCCTGTTCGACTTCGATCGCCTGAACCGGCGCATGCACAACAAGTCCTTCACCGCCGACAACCTCGCGACCATCGTCGGCGGACGCAATGTCGGCGACGAGTACTTTGATGCCGGTCAGGACTTCCTGTTCGTCGATCTCGATGCACTCGCAATCGGGCCCATCGTCGACGCGGTGTCGCGCGACTTCGACCGCTACTGGGCCAGCGAGTCGTCGTACCCGGTCGAATGGATCGTCCCGGCGATCGATCCGTCCGCAGCCGCCGACCTGGCGCGCGCCGCCGCGCAGCTCGAACAGAGCCCGGCCGCCGTCGACTACCGCGCGGCGGTCGACTCGTCGCCGTTCGTGCGCGACCTGATGGCGCGCCGCCTGCCGATCGAGTGGGCGGCCGTGCGGCTGGTCAGCGACGATCCAGCCAAGGGCCTCGGCGAAGCCGGTGCCGACGGCCTGCTGTGGTCCCAGCTGATGAAGGCGACGCGCGATCCCGAGCGCGACCTGAAGCTGATCTCGCCGTACTTCGTGCCGGGCGAGGACGGCACGCAGCACCTCGCCACGCTGGCACGGCGCGGCGTGAAGGTGCGGGTGCTGACCAACTCGCTCGAAGCGACCGACGTCGCGGCGGTGCACGCGGGCTACGTCAAGCGGCGCAAGGACCTGCTGGCCGCGGGCGTGTCGCTGTTCGAAATCAAGCAGCTGCCGTCGATGCCCTCGCCGGCGCGCAGCCTCGCCGGCAGCAGCGGCGTCTCGAACTCGAGCCTGCATGCGAAGACGTTCTCGATCGACGATGCGCAGCTCTTCATCGGCTCGTTCAATTTCGATCCACGCTCGGCCCGCCTCAACACCGAGATGGGCTTCGTCATCGACTCGCCGGCGCTGGCCCGCTCGATCGCCGACAGCTTCGCGCGCGACATGCCGAGCCGCGCCTATGAAGTCCGCCTCACCCCGGACGGTGCGCTGCAGTGGATCGATCGTTCGAGCGGCAGCGAGGTCGTCCATTTCGAAGAGCCGGGCGCGACGGTCTGGAAGCGGTTCGTCCTCCGGCTGCTGTCGTGGCTGCCGATCGAGTGGCTGCTGTGAGCAACGACGGGCAATCGGTCGCACGATGATCCGCGCGACAACGCCGTCGGCGACCCGCTGGGACGCCGGCCGCGACGTCGCAACCATGCGTGCAAGTCGCCAGGAATTCCGCGAGTTCGCGGTCAGCCGCGTCGAAGATGGTCCGCGAGCTGCTCGAAAGTCAACCGCATTCGCCGCTGTCGGCCGATCGCTCAGGTGCGGCGGCGCTCGTCGGCCTCGAGTTGTTCCTCGAGGATCGGGATCATCTGCGCCGGCCCTTCGAGATTCGGATTGACGTCGACGGCGCGCCGGAAGAACTCGAGCGCCCGCTTCCTGTCGCCGAGCCGCAGGTGGATCTGCCCCGCGCCGGCGAGCGCGCCGAAGTGCTGCGGGTTGCGCTTTAAGACCTGGTCGCAATCGTGCAGCGACGCATCGAACCGGCCGATCAGGAAGTAGACCGTAGCCCGCTTGTTCCAGCCTTCCGCGAACGCGGGCTTGCGCCGCACAATCTCGTCGAAGGTGGCGAGCGCGTCGCCGAACGCGGCCGATTCCATCTGCTCGACGCCGCGCGCGTACAAGCGGTCGATGACCGAATCGCCGGAGCGGCCCCAGATGCGCCAGACCGCTGCGGCGGCAGCGACGCGCACCTGCGGGTCGACATCGGCAAGGCGCTCGATGACCCGAGGCGCATCGGCCATCCGGCCGACCTCGCCGAGCCGCTCGACGGCGGCCGAGCGGACCTCGGCGTCCGACTGCGCGAGGCCGACCAGCGCCTGCGCGCGCGTCAGCGGCGCCGCGCTCGCACCGGCTGCGACGAACGTTGCCAGCAAGGTGCCGAACAAGAGCCAACGAGCTGTCACCTGGGTTCTCCGGTTCGACATCCGACTGCGCGCGAACTCCGCGACGGCCGGCTGCCACGTATTCGACCACGATCGGCGGCGCGGTGCCGACGTCGCCGCGCCGGCGACTACTCCGCTCCAGCTCATGTTGCACAACGCCACTGGCATAGTCGACCCCTTCCGTCGGTCGTCGAACAAGCACACGCACTCCGCCCCCCTCGTCTCCTCGATGCAAGCCGCCACTCTCCTCGCCCACCTGTGTGTCGTCGACGCCGAACGGCGGCGCCGCGCGGCCAACCCGGCCCTGAACGAGAAGGTCGGCGCGCTCAAGATCTACCAGCAGCGCCGCTTCGCGCTCACCTATGCCGACCTGCTGGCGAGCGATCGCTACGGGGCGGCCACACGCTACTTCCTCGCCGAGCTGTACGGGCCGATCGACTTCACTTCGCGCGACGCCCAGTTCGCGGCCGTCGCACCGACGGTCGCACAGCTTTTCCCCGGAAGACATCGCGGCGACGGTCGCGACCTTGTCGGAACTGCACGCGCTGTCCGAGACGCTCGACAGCGCGATGGGACTCGAGCTCGAATCGGCCTCCATCACGCGCGCCGGCTACATCCGGGCCTGGCAACAAGTCGGACGCCCGCAGGACCGCGAGCGCCAGGTCGCGCTGACCCTCGCGATCGCCGAACGCCTCGACCGGTTCACGCGCCAGCCGCTGTTTCGCACCGGTCTGCACCTGATGCGCGGACCGGCGCTCGCGGCCGGGCCTGTCCGATCTGCAGCAGCTGCTCGAAGAGGGCTTCGACACGTTCCGTGCGCTGCAGGGTGCCGACGAGTTCATCGAGTGGGTCGGCGCGCGTGAGCGCGCGCTCGCGGCGGCGCTGTTTGCGGCCGATCCCAAAAAGGCCGGCAGCGCTCGCGGAACCGATCGTGCGCTGGCCTGGCTGCCGGAGGCCTGAGATCGCCGAGCGGACAATCCGACGCCGATGACCTCCACACCGGCGATCTGGAGCACGCTGCGCCACCGGCAGTTCCGCGCGCTCTGGCGCAGCGGCGGCGTCTACTTCATCGGCAACGCGATGCAGGTGATGGCGGCGGCCTGGATGATGATCGAGCTGACCGGCTCGGACTTCCTCGCCGCCGCGGTGCAGACCGCCGTCTTCCTGCCGATGTTCCTGCTCTCGCTGCCGGCCGGCGTGCTCGCCGACACCACCGACCGGCGCCGCCTGATCCTCGCTGCACTGCTGACGCAGGCCGCAGCCGGCGCGATCCTGGCGGCGCTGCTGTTCGCTGGCTGGGCCGGCCCCGGCGCGCTGATGTTCTTCATCTTCATCGCCGGCTGCTGCACCGCGCTGCTCTCGCCGGCCTACAACTCGACGATCGCCGACGTGGTCCCGCGCGAAGAACTGCCGGCGGCGATCACCGCGATGAGCATTGCCTACAACGCAGCGCGCGCCGTCGGCCCGGTGGTCGCCGGCCTCGTGTTCGCGATCGGCGGGGTCTGGAATTTCGTGCTCTGCGTCGCCTGCACCTTGCTGATGGCGCAGACGATCCGGCGCTGGCCGCCGCATCCGCATCCGCCGTCGCGGCTGCCGGCCGAGCGCCTCTGGGGCGGCATGCTGAGCGCGCTGCGCTTCGCGCGCCACTCGGAGGCCGTGCTCGCCCAGCTGGTCCGCACGGTCGCCTACAGCAGCGCCGGCTCGGCGCTCTGGGCCCTGCTGCCGGTGATCGGCCAGCGCCAGCTCGGCCTCGGTGCGACCGGCGTCGGCATCCTGACCGGCTGCCTCGGCGCCGGGGCGGTCGCGGCCGGCCTCGTGCTCGGCCGCATCCGCGCGCGCCTCGGGCTCGAGAACCTGGTGCGCAGCGGCTGCATCGCGTTCGCGGCCGCGATGCTGATCGCGGCGTTCGTGCGCTGGCCGATCGTCGTCTACCTCGCGCTCATGATGGCCGGCGCGTCCTGGATGGCGGTGATGTCGACGTTCAACACCGCGACCCAGACCAGCGCCCCGCCGTGGGTGCGGGCGCGCGCGGTGGCGCTGCATGTCCTCTGCGCGCTCGGCTCGTTCGCGCTCGGTTCCGCGCTGTGGGGTGCGCTCTCAGGCCTGTTCGGGCTGACGGTCGCGCTTTGTCTCGCCGCGGCGCTGATGATCGCGTGCACGTTCCTGGCGCGCTGGTTTCCATTGCGCATGGGCGAGGCTTCCGACGTCACGCCGGTCGTCACGATGTGGGAAGACTTCGCGATCGCCGACGAGCCGGCACCCGAAGCCGGGCCGGTGGCGGTCGAGATCGCCTACCGCATCCGCACCGACGAGACGGCGCCGTTCCTCGAGGCCGCCAGCCTGCTGCGGGCACCCCGGCGGCGCGACGGCGCGACGTTCTGGCGCCTCTACCGCGACCTCGCCGAGCCGTCGCGCTATGTCGAGCGCTTCATCGTCACGTCGTGGGCCGACTACCTGCACCAGCGCGCCCGCGCGACCCTGGCCGACCAGGAGCTCGAGGCGCGAGTGCGCTCGTTCCTGGAGCCGGGCGCGACGGTGACGATGCAGCACTACATCGCCGAGCGCTGAGTCGAGCAAATCGCCGAAGGCGAGCAACGACCGTTCGTTCCAGCACGCCCGCGCAGCGACCGGTGACTCGCAAGATCAGCGTCAGTGGAGCGGGAACACCAGCGGTTTGGTTTCCTCGAAGTCATCCCGCGGCTTCGCCTCGATGTCAGCACTGCGAGGCACGCTCTGTTCGGCGACATGGCGCGACGGACGCCGCGACGGCGCGATCAGGCGCGGAACACGCTGGGTGGCGTTCCACATGCGGCGAAGCCAATGCGAATGCGCGTGGTCCATGTGATCCCCCCGGCTCGATCAGGCGCTTACCGCTCGTCGTCGACGTGGTGCGTCAACGGGGCGGTGTCGAGGAACGGCAGCGACGGCCCGTCGGCCGCGGAGGCATCGCCGAAGAGCAGCAACTGGCGGAGCGAATCCTGAGACGTCACCGGCATGCTGGCCACCGGCTCTGGCGACTCGTGCCGAAACGAGTCGCCGATCCAGGTGCCAGCCCGGCGCATCCACTCGCTCAGCGCCGTCATGGCCGTCCCGGCTGGAATCGCGGGACGTCGATTTCGAGCCGAAACGCATCGGCTCAAGGCGTGAGAAACGGCGCCGACGACTTGCGCATCACGCGCAAGACATTCTGGAGATCCTCCGTCACCCGCTTGGCGGAACTTCCGATTGCCGCGCCCAGCAGCACGAGACCGATACCCCAGATCCAAGCCGACATCACGCTCCCCTTATGGCGCTGTAACAAAATGATACGTCCACTGTTTCAGGGCGCGCAAGTGCTGAATCGACCGCGTCACGTAATGTGAGGCACGACCGACAGGGCAACAGCGCCCGCGCAGCCTGATCGGACCGGATGCGACCATCGCGGCGGCCTTCGAAGGAGTTCCCCTAAGCAACGGCGCATCTGACTCTCGCGACGTTGTCGATCGCAGCCCTGCCGTCGCGATGACCGGCGACAACCAACCTCGTCGCAGCGTTTCGTGGCGGAACAAGTGTCGGCGCACGCGGTCCGCACCTCGCCGTGCGGGTTCGATAAATGCCAACGCCCGTACCGTGCCCCTCCGCCCGTTACGAGCTCCGTTGCGCAAGCCGGCCGCCGACGCGCCTGACCGGCGTGATCGACCGGCCGTTGGTGCGCGTTGCCTCGGCGCAATCGGCGTCCTGATGCTCGCCGGCTGCCAGTCGGCCCTGCTTGACCCGCGCGGGCCGGTCGGTCGCGCCCAGCGCCTGATCCTCATCGACTCGATGGCGATCATGCTCGCGATCGTCGTGCCGACGATCATCGCCACGCTGGCTTTCGCGTGGTGGTTCCGAGCGTCGAACAAGCGCGCGCGCTACCTGCCGACCTGGGCATTCTCGGGGCGGATCGAGCTCGTGGTCTGGTCGATTCCGATCATGGTGATCCTGCTGCTCGGCGGCGTCACCTGGCTCGGCTCGCATCAGCTCGACCCGGCACGGCCCCTTGTCTCGGACAACAAGGCGATCGAGATCCAGGTCGTGTCGCTCGACTGGAAATGGCTCTTCATCTACCCGAACCACGGCGTCGCCAGCGTCAACGAGCTGGTCGTGCCGGCCGGCGTGCCGCTGCACTTCACTTTGACGTCGGCCAGCGTGCTGAACACGTTTTTCGTGCCGCAACTGGGCAGCATGATCTACACGATGCATGGCATGGCGACCGAGCTGTACCTGCATGCCGACGACCCCGGCACGTACCACGGCCAGTCGGCCCATTTCAGCGGCGACGGCTTCTCCGACATGTATTTCGCGGTGCGAGCGTTGTCGGCGGACCGATTCGACGCCTGGATCACGACGACGCGCGCGGCGAAACGGCCGCTCGACACCGCCGGCTACACCGCGCTCGCGCGCCAGAGCGTCGAGCGGCAGCCGATCCTGTTCAGCGCTGTCGAGGCCGACTTGTTCGACCGCATTGTCCAGCAGGCGATTCCGCCGGGGCCGGGACCCGCGCTCGAGCACGGCGGCGCGAAGGAGAAATGACATGTGGGGCAAGCTGAGTTGGGCCGCTATTCCGCTCGACGAGCCGCTGCCGCTGGTATCGGCCGCCGTCGTCGGGCTGGTGCTGCTCGGCACCTTGGCGTGGGTCGTTGCCAAGGGTCATCTGCCCTATCTGTGGAAGGAGTGGCTGAGCAGCGTCGACCACAAGAAGATCGGCATCATGTACATCGTGCTCGCGCTGGTGATGTTGCTGCGCGGCTTCTCGGACGCGCTGCTGATGCGGGCCCAGCAGGCCGTCGCGGTGAACGCGCCGGGCTTCCTGCCGCCCGATCACTACAACCAGATCTTTTCGGCGCACGGCACGCTGATGATCTTCTTCGTCGCGATGCCGTTCGTGATCGGGCTGATGAACTTCGTCGTGCCGTTGCAGCTCGGCGCGCGCGACGTCGCGTTCCCGACGCTCAATTCGGTCGGCTTCTGGCTGACCGCGACCGGCGCGCTGCTCGTCAACATCTCGCTCGTGGTCGGCGAGTTCGCGCGCACCGGTTGGCTGCCCTACCCACCGCTCTCGGAGCTCGCGTACTCGCCCGGCGTCGGCGTCGACTACTACCTGTGGTCGCTGCAGATCTCGGGGGTGGGCACGTTGCTGTCCGGAATCAACCTCGTCACCACGGTGCTCAAAGTGCGTGCGCCCGGTATGACCTACCTGCGCATGCCGATGTTCTGCTGGACCACGCTGGCGTCGAACCTGCTGATCGTCGCCGCGTTCCCGATCCTGACCGCCACCCTGGCGATGCTGCTGCTCGACCGCTACCTGGGCTTCCACTTCTTCACGAACGACGGCGGCGGCAACGCCATGATGTTCATGAACCTGATCTGGGCCTGGGGCCACCCGGAGGTCTACATCCTGATCCTGCCGGCGTTCGGCATCTTCTCCGAGGTCGCTTCGACCTTCTCGAGCAAGCCGCTGTTCGGCTACCGCTCGATGGTGGTTGCGACGATGGCAATCTGCATCATCTCGTTCATGGTCTGGCTGCACCATTTCTTCACGATGGGCGCCGGGCCGAACGTCAACGCGATCTTCGGCATCGCGACGATGGTGATCGCGGTCCCGACCGGCGTGAAGATCTTCAACTGGCTGTTCACGATGTACGGGGGTCGCATCCGCTTCACGGCGCCGATGCTGTGGACGATCGGCTTCATGGTCACGTTCGTCATCGGCGGCATGACCGGCGTGCTGCTCGCGGTGCCGCCGGCCGACTTCGTGCTGCACAACAGCCTCTTCCTGGTCGCGCACTTCCACAACGTGATCATCGGCGGCGTGCTGTTCGGCGCCTTTGCCGGCTACGAGTACTGGTTTCCGAAGGCCTTCGGCTTCAAGCTGCACGAAGGGCTCGGCAAGGCCGCGTTCTGGTTCTGGACGATCGGCTTCTATGTCGCCTTCATGCCGCTCTACGTGCTCGGCCTGATGGGGATGACGCGCCGCATGCAGCATTACGACGTGTCGGAATGGCACCCGTGGCTGGTCGTCGCCGCCATCGGCGCCGTGCTGATCGCGATCGGCATCGCGCTGCAAGTCATCCAGCTGGTCTGGAGCATCCGCCATCGCGCGGCGCTGCGCGATGTCACCGGCGACCCATGGAACGGCCGCTCGCTCGAATGGTCGATGCCGTCGCCGCCGCCGATGTTCAACTTCGCGGTCCTGCCCGACGTCGAAGGCGAAGAGGCGTACTGGGCGATCAAGCAACGCGCGATCGAACGCCAGGCGCTGCGACCCGAGCCCCAGTACACGGACATCCACATGCCGCGCAACAGCCCGGTCGGCTTCATCTGCGCGTTCTTCGCGACGATCATGGGCTTCGCGCTGATCTGGCACATCTGGTGGCTGGTGATCGTCGGCCTCGTGTGCGCGTACGCGACGTTCGTCGTCTTTGCCTGGCGCGACGAGCATGAGGAGCCGATCTCGGCCGCGACCATCGCGGACATCGATCGCGCGAACCGCAGCGCACGCCGCGAGGCGCTGGCCAACCTGCAGCCAGTGACATGAGCGCTTCCGCACGGCCGCTCCGAAGGAATCGCTCCGTCCCGCTCGGCGGGAGTGAGCCCGGACGCAGACCGTCCCTGCGGACGGGCTGCGCCTGGCGAACGGCTGACCCCTCCGCGGGTCAGACCGGCCGCAGGCCGAGGGTGCACACATGAGCGCCGGCCAAGTCGCCCTGCCCGGGCACGGCCCGGCGCGTGGTCACGACAACGCGCACGCGGCCGGCCTGTCGGAAGCCGAGGCGCATGCCTCGTCGCAGCGCATCGTCGTCGGCTACGGCTTCTGGATCTTCCTGATCAGCGACATCATCCTGTTCGCGGCCTTCTTCGCGACCTATGCGGTGTTGACCGACAGCACCGCCGGCGGCCCGATCGGGCGTGACCTGTTCGACATGACGTTGGTCGCGGTCGAGACGGCCTGCCTGCTGACATCGAGCCTGTTCTGCGGCATCGCCGGGATCGGCGCGCAGGCCCGCAACAGCCGCTTGTTCCATGGTGCGATGGCCGTGACCTTCGTGCTCGGCGCGGCCTTCCTGGCGATCGAGCTGCACGAGTTCGCCGACATGATCGAGAAAGGCGCCGGACCCGACCGCAGCGCTTTCTTGTCGGCGTTCTTCGCGCTGATCGGCTGCCACGGCCTGCATGTCTTCGCCGGGCTGCTCTGGCTGCTGACGATGATGGCGCAGGTCGTCGCGAAGGGCTACCGCGAAGACATCCTGCGCCGCATCCTCTGCTTCAACCTGTTCTGGCACACCCTCGACATCATCTGGGTCGGCCTTTTCAGCCTGGTCTATCTGGTGGGATTGGCGCTATGAGCAACATCAAGCCGGAGTCGGAAAGCCAGCACGGCGATATCGCGCCGGGCGACGAGCAAGGTGCCGATGAAGTCGGCCGCGGCGTCCGCGGCTACCTGCTCGGCTTCGTCCTCGCCGCCGGGTTGACCGTGGTCTCGTTCTACATCACGCGCAGCACGCTGGTGTGGACACCGAGCATCCCGATCGCGCTCTCGGTGCTGGCTGTCGCCCAGATGGGCGTGCACCTCGTCTTCTTCCTGCACATGACATCGGGACCCGACAACGTCAACAACCTGATGGCGCTGGCGTTCGGCCTGCTGATCGTGATGCTGCTTGTGTTCGGCTCGCTCTGGATCATGAGCAACCTAAACCACCAGCAGATGCCGATGGATCAGCTGATGAAGATGCAGCGCTGAGCGCGGCGAACCGCGCCGCTCACTCGGCCTTGACGCCGGCTTCCTTGACGAGCTGAGCCCAGAAGCGGTTGTCCTCGACGAGGAACGCCGCGAATTCCTCGGGCGATTTCGACAGCGCGACTTCAGTCCCTTCGCGCGCAAGCGCGGCCTTCACGTCGGGGCGCTGCATGGCCTGCTGAGCCGCATCGAACAGCTTCTTCGCCACCTCGGGCGGCGTGCCGACCGGCACGAAGAAGCCATACCAGAACGACATGCTGTAGCCCGGCAGCCCGGCCTCGATGGTGCCCGGAACATCCGGCACCAGCGACGATCGATTCGGGCTGGTCACCGCGAGCGCCTTCAGGCGCCCGGCCTGCACCATCGGCAGCACCGAAGGCGGCGTGCCGAAGGTCAGCTGCGCATCGCCCGCGATCACCGCCTGGATCGCCGGGGCGCCGCCCTTGTACGGGATGTGGACCATCTCGACGCCGGCCACCTTGCTGAAGTGGGCCGCGCCAAGGTGCGGCGCCGAGCCGTTGCCCGAGCTGGTGTAGTTGAGCGCGCCTGGCTTCGCTTTCGCCGTGGCGATCAGCTCCTGGAACGAGTTGATGCCGGCACCCGGATGGACCGCGACAACCAGCGGCGACGACGTGACCTTGGTCACCGGCACCAGATCCTTCGCGCTGTAGGTGAGCTTCGCGTTCAGCGCCGGGTTGACCGAGATGCTGCTCGGGCTCGCGATCAGCAGCGTGTAGCCGTCGGCCGGCGCCTTCGCGACAAAGTCGGCCGCGAGGCTGCTGCCGGCGCCGGCGCGGTTCTCGACGACCACGCTCTGGCCGAGCAGGCGCCCGAGCGGATCGGCAATCGTGCGCGCGACATAGTCGGCGGCACCGCCCGGTGCAAATCCGATGACCAGGCGGATCGGCTTGGCCGGCCAGCTCTGCGCCTTCGTGCTGCCCGCGGCGCCGAGCAGGCCGCAGACCGCGACAGCCGTCAATGCGCGGCGCGTCAGAGTCCGCGTATCTGATGTGCAAACCATCGAGTCTCCGATCGAGCGCCCACAGGCGCGAGTTCAGCCGGCGATCTTAAGAACGATCTTGCCCACGTGCTCGTTCGACTCCATACGCGCCTGCGCAGCCGCCAACTCGTCGAACGCGAACACGCGATCGATCAGCGGCTGGATGCGGCCGTCGGCGAACAACGGCAGCCAGTCGGCGACGAACGCCGGCACGCCGGCGGCACGCTGATCGGCGCTGCGCATCTTGTTGGAAACGCCGAACAACGTCAGCCGCTTCGCGTGCAGCGCCTGCAGGTCGATCTCGGCCTGCAGCGTGCGGTCGACATAGCCCACCGTCGCGAGCCGGCCCTCAAATGCCATCGTCTTCACGCATTCGGCGAACACGCTGCCGCCGACAGTGTTGACGACGAGGTCGGTGCCCCGACCACCGGTCGCCTGCATCACCGTGGCCGCGAAATCGGGCGCACGGGTTGCGATCTCGACATCGAGACCGAGTTGCTTCAGTTGCGCGAGCTTGGCTTTCGAGCCCGAGGTTCCGATGACGCGCGCGCCGAGCGCTTTCGCGGCTTGCAGCGATGCGACGCCGACGCCCGACGAGACGCCCGTCACGAGCAGCCATTCAGCCGACTTCAGCCGCCCCTGCAGGACCAGCATGTCGTGGACGACGAGGAAGGTCAGCGGCACCGCGGCCGCCGCTTCCATCGACAGGCCGGCAGGGATCGCGTTCGCTTCGCGCGCATCCATCACGGCGTATTCGGCAAACGCGCCGGCGCAACGCCCCATCACGCGCTGGCCAACCTGCAGCCCGGAGACGCCACTGCCGAGCGCGGCGATCTCGCCGGAACCTTCGATGCCCGCGGGCTTGGCAGCACCGCCCTTGATCAAGCCACCGGGAATGAACTCGCCGCGGTTGAGGCCCGCCGCGTGCATCTTCAGCAGTATCTGACCCCGTCCAGGATCGGGCCTCGGAATGTCGGCCAGTTGCAGCAAGACGTGCGCGCCGTCGACGCGGAGGGCATAGGACTTCATCGGGCCGACTCTACCGCGCGGCCGACGCGCGCCGATCGCTCAAGCGCGCCGGCGCTCCCGCGACGCCACGCTGCGAAGCAGCGGCATCGGCTGCGAAACCACCCCCTCTGCTTCGAGGCAGCGGTCGAGCGTCAGGCGCAGGTACTCGTAGCTGGTCATCGCGCGCGAACGGATCAGACTCACGCCGCGTGGCGTCGGGTTCGTGCCCATCACCGCACAGATGATCTCGAGCGCTTCCCACGGATGGGTGTCGTCGTACTTCGCGTGCAGCTTCAGCCACTTCATCGCCTTTGCGCGCACGTCCGACGCGAAGCTGCGCTCGTAGACATTCGACGAGCAGATGAAGACTGAAGCCTCGCCGGTCACGCCTTCGATCGCGTAGTTGGTCGCGGCCATGCCGGCCGCGAGCGAGTCGCGCTCGCAGGTGTGCCAGCACCAATGCGACAGCGCATGCGTCTCGGGCGGCACTTCGCCATGCAGCAGGTCGTCCTGGCTGACACCGCAGGCGCGCGCCCATTCGAGCCAGTGATCGGCGTGGTTCTGCTCGACCCGCATGTTGCGGATCAAGTAGCGCCGCGCTTCATCGTGACCGCGCGTGCGACCGTACTGAACCTTCAGAAGGTTCTGCGCCATGTACTGCGGAAACTGTTCGATCACCGGCCACAGACCGACGAGGAACGTGCTGGACTGACTGTCGTTGAGCGCCGCGTCGCGCATCAGGCAGAAGACCGGGTGCTTGGCGACCCGCTCCTTCGCAGCGGCACAGCTCTCGACCAGATCCTGCGCCCAGACCGGATAACTGCCGATGTCGGCCAGCTCACCCTCACGCACGAAGACATCGCTCACTCGATCTCCAAGCAGAACTGCGCCCTCGAGACGCGGGAAGCGGAGCGGGACGTTACCGTCTTACCCGAAGAACACCAAACTCGATGCGCAATGCAGTGGCAACGGCACAACGCGCCCTTACACGAAACGCGCCACTGCGGATCACAGCGCCAGCGGACGCAGATGCGTCTGGACCTGACGAATGAAGGTCGTCATGTCGATTGGCTTCTCGATGTGCGCGACGCAGCCGGCCTGATACGCGCGCTCCTTCTCGTGCTCCATCGCGTGCGCGCTGAGCGCAACCACCGGCACGCCGGACAAGCCCGGATCGGCTTTCAGCCGCTCGGTGGCTTCGTAGCCGTCCATCACCGGCATGCCGATGTCCATCAGGATCAGGTCGGGGCGCTCGAGGCGCGCGGCCTCGATGCCCTCGAGGCCATTGGTCGCGACCTGCACCGCATAGCCTGCGCGCTCGAGCACGAAGCGGATCAGGTAGCTGTTGACCTCATTGTCTTCGACCAGCAGGACACGGCTCGTCATCGTCAGGTGGCCGTCAACGCGGCGAGTTGGCTGTCGGTCGGCAAGGCCACCGGAAGCGTGAACTTGAAGCACGACCCGTGCCCACGCCGGCTGGTGACGCTGATGGTGCCGCCCATCAGCGCAAGGAGTTTCTTGCTGAGATAGAGGCCGAGGCCGGTGCCCTCGTGCGCGCGGGCCAGCGAGCCATCGACCTGGTGGAACGGCTCGAACAGCGCGTTCAGATGAGCCGGTGCGATGCCGATGCCGGTGTCGCGCACCTCGACCTCGAGCTGATCGCCGACGCAGCGCGCCGCGATCGTCACCGAGCCCTGCTCGGTGAACTTGACGGCATTGCCGGCCAGGTTCAGCAGGATCTGATAGACCCGGCGCCGATCGCCCCACGCATGCACCGAGCTCGACAGCCGCACATGCAGCTCGAGTCCCTTCTTCGCCGCGAGCGGCCGCAGCTGCGACATCGCCTCGTCGGCGACCTCGGCAAAGTCAAACGCGCGGCGCGCCAGCTTCAGGCGGCCCGACTCGATGCGCGAGACATCGAGCAGGTCGTTGATTAGCGCGAGCAGGTGCTGCCCCGAGCCATGCACGAACGCGAGCTGGCGTTGCTGCTCCTCGTTCAACGGACCGGCCAAACCGCCCTGCAGCACCGTCGTGAAGCCGAGGATCGAGTTCAGCGGCGTTCGCAGCTCGTGGCTCATCGTCGCGAGGAATTCCGACTTCAGCCGATCGAGTTCGAGCAGGCGGCGATTGGCCTCCGAGAGCTCGTGCGTGCGCTCGTGCACGCGCTGCTCGAGGCGCTCCTTCGCGTCCGCGATCTCGCCCTCGGCGCGCTTGCGCAACGTGATGTCGCGCAGGAACGCGACGAAGTGGCGCTCGCCGTCGAGCTCGAGCTGCGAGAAGCGGATCTCCATCGGGAACTCGTATCCGTCGCCGTGCAACGCGGCGATCTCGGAGGCTTCCCAGAAGCGGCTCGGCGATCCCTTCGCGATCAGCCGCTCAATCTGCGAACCGTGTGCGCGATCGCTCGGATGCGGTTCGATCAGCGCGATCGGCTTGCCGCGCAGGCTCTCGCGGGCGTGCCCGAACAGTCCATGCGCAGCCGGATTCGCAAAGCGAATCAGATGGTCGGCGCCGATGATGAGCACGGCGTCATCGGTCGTTTCCCACAGCGACCGGAACAGCGCCTCGCTCTCGCGCAGCGCCTGCTCGGCATGGCGGCGATCGGTCACGTCGACGATCGAGCCCGACATCCGAACGGACTCGTCGCCGGCGCCGCGCTGCGATTGGCCACGCGCTCGCATCCAGCGCCACTGGCCATCGGCGGAACGCAGGCGCAGGACGAGGTCGTAGGGCTCGCCGCGCTTGGTGTGCGCGGAAAGGGCCTTGCGTGCCGGCTCGATGTCGTCGACGTGCAGCAGCCGCTTGACGGCCGCGATGCGCGGCGGCAACGTGCCGGGCTGCATCCCGAGCAGCTTCTCGAACTGCGGCGAGTAGTACGCGCGATCGCCGATCAGGTCCCATTCCCAGAAGCCGTCGCTGCTGCCGATCATCGCGCGATGAAAGCGTGCCTCGCTTTCGCGCAGCGATTCCGACTGCTCTCGTTCATGGCGCGCGACCCGATGCGAGAACGCGATGCTCAGGCTCGCGAGCAACGCGGCGCCGAACACTACGGTGCCGACCAGCAGGTGGTATGTCGCCCGCGCGGCTTCGCCGAGCGTCGCCGAGAAGCGCTCCTCGAGCGGCGTCAGGCGGTCGTCGATGTCGTGGATGCGATCGCGGATCGGCAACAGCGCCGCCGCATCGGCACCGGCCTGCACCGCCTTGCGCAGCTCGTCGGCGGCCGCGCGCAGCTCGTCGATGTGACGGTCGCCTTCGGTCCAGATCTCGATCGCCCGGCTCATGAAAGGCACATGCCGGAACCAGCGGTACAGGCGGATGACCCCGGGGATGTCATCGTCGTGGGTCATCCCGGTGCGGAACCCTTCCCACGCCGCAGCGAGATCGAGCGTCGGCTGATCGAGCGCCTCGCGCGCGCGCCGGTCGCCCATCGGAACCTCGATGGCCTTCAGGTAGCCATCCCAGTCCTTGTCCGAACGCGACTCGGCGTAGCGCATCAGGTAGTGCGTCGCGGTCTTCTGCGCGCGCGACCACTGGCTTTCGCCGCCGACATAAGCGCGCGCGGCCGACAGCAGCGAGATCGAGACGACCGCCAGCACCGCGACCAGAACGACCGCGATCAGCATCGGCAACGACCGAGCGCTTTGCCACAGACGCGGCAAAGGCAGCGAATGAAGTGGGGATCCCAATGTGTGGGCGAGCCGCTGTGCGAGGCTCGCGGAAGGTCGCCCGGACCGGACGAGTCCAAAGTTTGCCCGCGAATCGTCGCCGGGTAACCGTGTGTACGGTTTAGGACACGACGTATTGCACGGTTCTCAGTACCTACGCAAAAAGCGTCTGTGGCGGCAGCGAAGAGGGCGGCTTGTCTCTGGCGCGTTCACGGTGCGTGAGCGCACGACCGTGGGGCGCGACAGCCCCGTGCGACGGCGGCAGCCGCCGACGCAATCGACCGCTCAGGTGCAGGCTCGGCCTGCGAGAGGGTAGGCGGGCCTAGCCTGCTGCGAGGCTCGGTTGTGCCGCGCTGATCGTCACGACGCGCCGCTCTGCTCCGCGGGCCGCGTCGAAACCGCCGGTCGCGGTGCGCGCCGCGCAGTGGGCCGCGAAGGTCTCGCGGGCGCAATCGCCGCAAGCGCCGCAGGCGGTGGCGACGCCCAATTCGTCCTGGAGCTCATCAAAGCTGGCGCAGCCATGGCGCGCTGCATGAGCGATGTCGCGGTCGGAGACGCGGTGGCAGATGCAAACGATCATGCGCCAGTGTAACGAGAATGGTTCGCATTTGCAAACCCCTCATTCTGGCGTTGTGGCGGCCGCAACCGGAACTCAGGAACCGATCTGCGACTGCAGGTAGTTCTGCTCGCCGACCTTCCCGACGAGCTCGAGCTGGGTCTCGAGAAAGTCGATGTGCTCTTCGGTGTCGTCGAGGATGTGGCGCAGCACGTCGCGCGAGATGTAGTCGCGCGACAGCTCGGCCTGCGCGATGCCCTCCTTCAGCGTGGTCTGCGCGCCCTGCTCCGACTTGAGGTCGCAGCCGAGCGCCTCGATCAGCGTCTCGCCGATCAGCAGCTTGCCGAGGTCCTGCAGGTTGGGCAGCGCATCCAGCGTGAAGAGCCGCTCCATCAGTGTATCGGCATGCTTCATCTCGCCGATCGACTCTTCGTATTCCTTCTTGGCCATGCGCTCGAAGCCCCAGTGCTTGAACATCCGGTAGTGCACGAAGTACTGGTTGATCGCAGTGAGCTCATTCTTCAGCTGGGCCTGGAGAAGACGGATGACGAGCGGATCACCTTGCATGCGGATGCCTTTGAGCGGAGTGGATGGAGCGGGTTGCTGGTCGGATTCTGCCTCTGCGTCGACACCGCCGCGAGCCGACGCACCTCGGCGCGCTGTCATGACCCGGTCAATGCGAACCGTTCTCATTACGATGCTAGACTGAACCTTCCTCAACACCTGTCAATCGGTGAACCCCATGCACAAGATCACCCTCGCCGCGCTGATCGGCGCTGCCATTGCGCTGCCCACTGCCAGTTTTGCCAAGGCCGACTGCAAGGCTTACCCGAAAGCCGAATGGATGAAGGAGGCCGATGCCAAGGCCAAGATCGCCGCGCAGGGCTACACGATCGACAAGTTCAAGGTCGACGGCAACTGCTACGAGATCTACGGCTCCAACAAGGAAGGCAAGAAGGTCGAGATCTACTACGACGCGAAGACTCTCGAGCCGGTGAAGACCGAGATCAAGAAGTAGACCATGCCCGTCTCCCGCGAACGGGAGGCCCCGACGGACGGCCGGCTCCTGGTGTGGAGCGCGGCCGTTCGTCTTTGTCACTGGGTTCTCGGAGCGACGGTGCTGTTCGACCTCGTCTACGACGACGGCGGCTGGTGGCATCGGGTCGTCGGCTATGTCGCGGTCGGCGCCGTGCTGACGCGCTTTCTGTGGGCCTCGTTGGCCGGTGGACGCGACGGCTTTCGGGCCCTGATGCCGTCACCCGCCGAGACGATCCGCTATCTGCGAGGCGGTGCCCGGCGCACGCTCGGCCACGACCCGCTCGGCATCTGGATGGTGTGGCTGCTCTGGCTCCTCGTCATCCTGCTCGGCATCACCGGCTGGATGAGCCGTCTCGATGCCTTCTGGGGCGACGACCTGCTGCACGATCTGCATGCGTGGCTGGCCGACGTGACGCTCGTCGCGGTCGTGCTGCATCTGCTCGGCGTCGCCGTCATGAGCTGGCTCTGGCGCGAGAATCTGCCGCTCGCGATGCTGAGCGGCCGCAAGCGCGACACGCCCTGATCGACGCGCCTAGTCGGCGAGTGCCGGCGATCCCACCCGCGGTGTCTGCGCCCGGGCTTCATGCGCCTTGGCGATCCGCTTGAACGCCGCCAGAGCCTGACCCACCACCTGGTCCATGTTGTAGTAGCGATAGGTCGCGAGCCGGCCCACGAACGTGACGTCGCTGAGACGCTCGGCCTCGGCCTGATAGCGCTGATAGAGCGCCGCGTTCTCGGGCCGAGGCACGGGGTAATAAGGATCGCCTTCTGCACGCGGGTACTCGTAGACGATCGACGTGGTGGGGTGGCGCTGCCCGGTGATGTGCTTGAACTCGGTGATGCGCGTGTAGGCGTAGTCGTTCGGGTAGTTGACCGTCCCCACGTCCTGAAAGCGCTCCTGCGGCAGGTTGACGTGATCGAACTCGAGGCTGCGATACGGAAGGCGGCCATACCGGTGGTTGAAGAACTCGTCGATCGGGCCGGTGTAGATCATCCGTTGCCATGGGATGACCTCGACCACCTCGCGGTAGTCGGTGTTGAGCATCACCTTGATGTTCGGATGCCGAAGCATCCGCTCGAACATCCGCGTGTAGCCGTTCGCCGGCATCGCCTGGAAGGTATCGGCGAAATAGCGGTCGTCGCGGTTGGTCCGCGTCGGCACCCGCGCAGTCACGCTCGCATCGAGCTCCGACGGGTCGAGGCCCCACTGCTTGCGGGTGTAGCCGCGGAAGAACTTGTTGTAGAGGTCGCGGCCCACCTTCATGACGACCACGTCCTCGGATGTCTTCGCGTGCTCCTTTTTCTCGGCCACCGAGGCCAGCCATTCGTCCATCTCGAAAGCGGTGAGCGAGAGGCCGTACAAACGGTTGACGGTGTCGAGGTTGATCGGCATCGGCAGCAACTGCCCGTCGACGCTGGCCAGCACACGGTGCTGATAGGGCCGCCAGCGCGTGAATGCGCCGAGGTACTCGAAGATCTCGGCCGAGTTCGTATGGAAGATGTGCGGGCCGTACGGATGGATCAGCACGCCGGCGTCGTCGTGGCGATCGAAGGCATTGCCGCCGATGTGCGGTCGCTTGTCGACGACGAGGACACGCAGGCCGAGGACATTGGCCAGCCGTTCGGCCAGCACGCTGCCGGCGAACCCGGCGCCGACCACCAGATAGTCGAAGCCCGATCGGCCCGGGATCGTCTGAAGTGCGGCCGTATTGAAGTTCTCGCTGGTCTTGTCCACTCGGGTCCTCGGGAGGTACGCGCGCATAAAGAAGGAATCGATGCGCTCCCGGGCCGCGCGGCCACCGAGGAGTCGCGGCATCAAGGCAATCGCTGTGCCGCGTGGCACATCGATTGCCGAGTCGAGAAGACTCGCATGGCCACGACACCTTTCAACGTTCTCCCACGGACCCCGCTCTCACTTCGGGCGACTGGCCTTTCCAGCGACTTCCTCGTCGAAACTTTCCAAGGTCTCGGCAAGGGACACCCACCCCGGCTCGACCCGTCCGCGGTGGCAAATCGCCGTGCCACGCGGGCAATCGGCCGGAACGGCAGAAGTGGGCTGGCTCTGGAGAACTTTGCAGAACGGCTTGCCGCCCCACCGATCGCTCCACTTGGAGCGATCGCCATGTCAACGGCCAACTTGCGCGCACGCAGGCCCGCGCTCCGACCTGAATCCACAAGCCGCTAGCCCTACCACCGCCCTCGATACTCAGGATCATTCATGACCCACTTGGTCGTCTTTTCCCACCTGCGCTGGAACTTCGTCTACCAGCGGCCTCAGCACCTGTTGTCGCGGCTCGCGCGCCACTATCCGGTCGTGTATGTCGAAGAGCCGTTGCCCACCGCAGGCGAGGCGTATCTAGAGTCGAGCCAACCCAGCGCAGGCATCGAGGTGCTCCGGCCGTATACGCCGGTCGGCGCCCCAGGCTTTCATGACGACCAGCTCGCGAGCCTGGACGCACTGCTCGGCAACCATTGGCCCACGTCGATTGGTGACGACGACTACGTGGTGTGGTTCTACACGCCGATGGCCTTGCCGCTGCTGGGCGATCTGCGACCGCGCGCGATCGTCTACGACTGCATGGACGAGCTCTCCCACTTCAAGAACGCACCGCGCCAGATGCGCCAGCGCGAGACCGCCCTCCTGAAGCTGGCGGACGTGGTGCTCACCGGCGGACCGAGCCTCTACGAAGCGAAGCGCGCACTGCATCCGCGCACGATCTGCCTGCCGAGCGCGGTCGACGCCGACCACTACGCCCTCGACCCCTCGCGCATCGATCCTGCGCGTGCCGAGCGCGCTGCCGAAGTGCAAGGTTCGACCCCGCGGCCGCGCCTCGGCTTCTTCGGCGTGATCGACGAGCGATTCGACGTCCCGCTGCTCGCGCAAATGGCCGAAGCCGAACCGGATTGGGAGTTCGTGATGGTCGGGCCGGTCGTGAAAATCGATCCAGCCGCGCTGCCGCGGAATCCGAACATCCGCTGGCTGGGGCAGCAGCCGTATGAACTCCTCCCGTACCTGATCGCCGATTGGGACATCTGTCTCATGCCTTTCGCGATGAACGAGTCGACGCGCTTCATCAGCCCGACCAAGACGCTCGAATACCTCGCAGCCGGCAAGCCGATCGTGTCGACGCCGGTTCGGGACGTCATCGGCATGTTCGGCGACGTCGTGCGGGTCGCCGCCGACGCCGACGGCTTTCTGCAAGCCTGCCGTGAACTGCTTGCGCTCGATCCGTCGGCGCAACGCAGCGCTTCAGCAGCGACCCAGGCACGCGCCCGCCAGCATTCCTGGGAGAACGCCGCGGCGACCGCGCACCAGGCCGTCGAGGAGGCGCTGCGCCTTCGGCCGAGCGCACCGCCAGCCCGTAAGTCCATTGACGCAAATCTGCCGTCATCGGACGTTCTGCCGAAGGTCGCCAGCATGGGCTGAGCGCGGTCAGGAGACCTCGCCATGCGGATCGACGCGCATCTTCACTGCACGGGCGCCGAGCAGGCGCCCGACGTCCTGCGCACGCTCGATGGTGCCGATGTCGACTTCGCCGTGCTCCTGGCGCCATTCCTGAGCGAGGGCTACTCGCTCGACGACGCCGCATCGCTCTCCCGGGCCAACGACCATCTGGCCCGCCTCGTTCGCGGTCACGCGGACCGGCTCGCCGGTTTCGCCGTCGTGGACCCGCGCGATCCCGGCGCCGCGAGCGAGCTGCGCCGTGCCGTCGAGAGCGGTGGCTTGCGGGGCGTGAAGATGGTGCCGACCGGCTGGTACCCCTACGATCGCGGCGTGCAGCCTGTCTTTGCCGAGGCGCAGGCGCTCGACATCCCGATCCTGTTTCACAGCGGCATCTTCATCGACGGCCGCTCGGGTCGCTTCTGCCGCCCGAGCTTCTTCGAGGCCCTGCGCGACCACCCGGGCTTGCGGATCACGCTGGCGCATCTCGGCTGGCCGTGGACCGACGAGGCCATCGCGGTGGGCTTGATCGACCGCATCCATGGGGTGCCGCCCGACGAGACGATGTTCCGCTTCGACATCTCGTTCGGTCCGCCGCCGCCCTACCGTCGGGAGGTGCTCCGCCGCGCGCTCGACGTGCTCGGCCCCGAGCTGCTGCAGTTCGGCAGCGATTGCTTCCTGCCCTGCTCCTCCAGCCACCTGGCCGAGCGCATCGGCTGGGTCGAGGCCTTGTTCGACGAGCTTGAGCTCGACCCTTCGGCGCGCGCACGGATTTGGGCCGGTACCGCCGCAGCGTGGCTGAAGCTCGAGCCGGATTCGACCCCGATCCGGCCGGAGCGCCGAGCCGCCGCGATCACCGAGACCGAGCGCTTCGGTGGCGGGCCACCGCTTCGCTTTCGGCTGTGCTGCTAGGACCTGAAAAAGTCTTTCTGTTCAAGAGCTTTCACAAGACTCCCTCGCAATGACCGCCTCCAGTCAACCCTCCTCTCGAATTCGCGTGCTGCAGATCATCGGCAACGCGATCGTCGGCGGTATGGAAACCAGCGTCGCCCGCTTGCTCGAAAGCGCATCCCCTTCGCGCTTCGCGCTGACTGCGCTGTGCCCGTTCGAAAGCCCATATACCGATCAGTTGCGTGAGCTCGATGTCGACGTCTGCATCGCGCCGATGCCCGACAACGCATCGTGGGAGGCAATCCAGGTTGCCTGCTCTCTCATCGAGACGCAATCGATCGACGTCGTTCACACCCACCTGCCGCCCGCTCATCTGCTCGGCGGTTTGGCCGGCAGACTCACGCAGCGTCCGGTGGTCGCCACCATCCATGGGCGCCAGCTCACCACCCTCGACCTCGAGGTCCACCGGCGGATGCGCACACACCTTCACCTGGTCTGTCGGCAAAGTCACTTGAACGCACACGCGCTCGGCATTGAGCCCGATCACATCAGCTTCATTCCGAACGGTGTCGACACCGAGGTGTTCAAGCCGAGCGCGTACAAGCACGGACCGCTGCGACAGCGGTTCGGCATTCCGGCTGCCGCCAAGGTCGTCGGCTTCGTCGGCCGGCTGTCGCCGGAAAAAGGCCCCGACCTGTTCGTCCGCATGGCGCTCGCCCTTCATGAACACGATGCGAGGGTGCATTTCCTGATGGTGGGCGACGGCCCGATGCGGGCGCAGGTCGAGGCCGCGATTGCTGGCAGCAAGCTCGACAACGTCTTTCACCTCGCCGGCGTGCAGGAGTCGATGGCCGACGTGTACCGCGAGATGGACATGTTCGTCTCGTCGTCGCGGTCTGAAGCCATGCCCTTGGCCATCATGGAGGCGATGGCGAGCGGCCTGCCGACGGTGGCGACAAGCGTCGGTGGCATCCTCGAACTGGTCCAGCAGGGGCGCACCGGCTGGCTGGTCGGGGAAGGCGACTACGAGAGCCTTGCGGCGCGCGCGCTGGCGTTGCTGAGCGACGAGACCGCGCTGCAAGCCGTCGGTGCCCATGCGCGCGAGCGTGCGGTGCGCAAATTCGCGCTGATGGACAGTGTCGCCGCGATCACATCGCTGTGGCAGCGGCTCGCGCAGCAGCGGGGTGATGCGCTGCGGCTCGTCGCGGCCCCGGCCGAGACGCGGATGAACGACGACGAAGCGCCGCGACCCGATTCCGTGCCGACGGTGCGGGCGATGTCGCCGCTGGCGGCGAACTTGTAGCGACGTCCATCGCTTCGCGCGCCGAGCGGCGCCCTTCATCTGCCTGCTGACTCACCGACCCTTTATTCACATGCCCAATCCCGCCTTTCCTTTCCGTTCGTTCTGGATGGGTGGCTATGAGGGCGCCGACCATGTCAACGTCGACGGCCTGCCGCTCGACATGGCCGACTGCAACGCCCACCTGCGCCGGCTCGATGAGGACTACGCGAATGCGGCAGCGCACGGCCTGGGCTGCGTGCGCGAGAGCATCGGTTGGCGCCTGGCCGAACGCGCGCCGGGCCAGTGGGACCTTGCCCGGGCAAGGCGCATCGCGCAGTGCGCCGAGAGCCATGGCCTGCAGGTGATCTGGACCTTGATGCATTACGGCGCGCCGACCGGTCTGAGCCTGCACGACGACGCGATGATCGACCGCTTCGCGGCCTATGCGACGGCAGTGGCCCGCACGCTGGCGCCGTTGAGCAACGATGCGCCGGTCTACAACCTCATCAACGAGATCGGCTTTCTGGCCTGGGCAGTCTCGGAGACTTCCGAGATCCATCCGTATCGCCGCGATCTTGTCGGGAAGACGGTCGAGAGCACAGAGTCGAGCGGCTACGAGGTGAAGCGGCGGCTCGTGCGCGCGGTCCTGGCCGGCGTCGACGCCGTGCGCCGCATCGATCCACGAGCCCGCTTTCTCCACGTCGAGCCGATCGGCCATGTCGCACCGCCGGCCGACCGGCCCGAACTCGCCGAAGCCGCGGAGCGCATCGCGGCCTATCAGTGGCAAGCGTGGGATCTGATCGGCGGGCTGGTCGAGCCGGAGCTCGGCGGCAGCGCCGAGGCGTTGGACCTGATCGGCATCAACCATTACCACAGCGGGCAGTGGGAAGTCGGAACCGAGGAGCGGTTGTGGTGGCACCTGGGCGACTCGCGCCGCCGGCCGCTCAGTACGATGCTGGGCGATGCGTGGCGTCGCTATGGGCGGCCCCTCGTCATCGCCGAGACCGGACACATCGGCGACGGGCGCGCGGACTGGTTGCGTGAGGTGGTCGACGAGGTCACGCGAGCGCGTGCCGCCGGTATTCCGGTCGGCGGAATCTGTCTTTATCCGCTCCTCGATCGGCACGACTGGCACGACACGACGCACTGGCACCGGAGCGGGCTTTGGGACATCGAGCAACCTTCCCTGCACCGTGTGCTGGCGACTGACTACGCCGACGCGCTCTATGCGGCGCAGCGGGTGCTTCCAAGAACGGCGCCCGGGGCGGCTTCGGTGGGCGCGATAGATCCACTCGACGCGCACGCGCTGGACGGTTGGACCGGCCGGCAGCCGCTGCGCCAAGCCGCCTGACGCCATCGCGGGCAACTCGTGGACTAACGGCCAGGTCCTGGCAGCAGCACGCGGCCACGTCATCGCGACGGCCAAGATGGTCGGCCTCAATCAGCAGACCATCAAGCCGATGAAGTGATGGCGCGCTGGCCGGCCAGCAGTGCCCCCGGCGCGCCGCCCCTCCGATCGGCGTGGGGGTGGCAACACCTCCCCCGATCTTGGAAATTTTTCAAGCGAGTCTCTCGTTTACCGAAGCGTTTGAAACTTCCGGGCGTGTGGGTCGTTGACGCCTCGAACAACCAGCTGCATTGCGCTGAAGCGGCGAGGCACATCGATTGCCGACCTGATGCGGAAGCGAACCGCACAAACAAGTCGCACTGACTACTTCCATGCCGCACCACCCCCTTCGCATCGCGCTCATCAGCGAACACGCGTCTCCCCTCGCATCGGTCGGCAGCGTGGATGCCGGTGGCCAGAACATCTATGTGCTCAACGTCGCAACCTGCCTCGCGCGCGCCGGCCATCAGGTCGATGTCCTGACCCGTCGGGACGACTCCGCGCTCGCCTCTGAAATCCAGCTGCGCCCCGGCTTGCGCGTGATCCACCTGCCGGCCGGGCCGCCCCGCTTCGTCCCCAAGGAGGCGCTGCTGCCTCACATGTCAGCCTTCGCAGCAGCGGCGGAAAGGCGCTTTCGCGTCATCGACTACGACGTCGTGCACGCAAATTTTTTCATGTCGGGGCTGGTCGGCCTCCATCTCAAGAAAGCATTCGGCGTCCCGCTGGCGATGACCTTCCATGCGCTCGGCCTGGTGCGTCAGGAGCATCAAGGGCCGAACGATGGCTTTCCTCCCGTGCGCGTCGAGATCGAACGCGCAATCGTGCGCAACGCCGATCGCGTGATCGCGGAGTGTCCGCAGGATGAGGCGGACCTGATCCGGCTCTACCAGGCCGACCGCGAACGCATCACGACCGTGCCGTGCGGCGTCGACGTCGACTCGTTCAGCCCTGGCAGCCGCACCGCCGCACGCCGCGCGATCGGCATCGCCGACGATGAGTTCGTGATCCTGCAGCTCGGCCGCATGGTTCCGCGCAAAGGCGTCGACAACGTCGTCCGTGCGCTCAGTCTGCTCGACTCGAAGGAACGCGTCCGCCTGCTGGTGGTCGGCGGCGAAAGTGCAGAGCCCGATCCGATGCTGACCCCGGAGATCAGCCGGCTGCGCGCGCTCGCCGAGTCCTGCGGGGTGGCCGGCCGAGTGACATTCACCGGCCAGCGCCATCGCGACAGCTTGCCCGATTACTACCGCGCCGCCGACGTGTTCGTCACCACGCCGTGGTACGAGCCGTTCGGCATTACGCCGCTCGAAGCGATGGCGTGCGCGACCCCGGTCATCGGCAGCGCCGTCGGCGGCATCCAGCATTCGGTCGTCGACGGGGTCACCGGCTTTCTCGTGCCGCCGCACGACCCGCGCGCGCTGGCCGATCGCCTGCAGTGGCTGCATGCGCACCGGTGGCTCGGCCAGACGCTCGGACGCGCCGGCATGCGACGCGTGCGCGCCCGCTACACGTGGGAACGGGTTGCCGCCGACCTCGCCGACGTGTACCTGTTGCTGGCCGCGGCAGGGCAGCGCCGGGCCGCTCCCGTCGCGCGTGCCGCAGCGGCTACGAATCTGCGTTCCGTACCGGACCGCGCGCGAGCGACCGCATGAGCGTGTGCTCGGCCGGGCGCGCAGCCGTCTTCATCGACAAGGATGGCACGCTGGTCGAGGACGTTCCGTTCAATGTCGATCCCTCGCTCGTGCGCTTCACGCGGCACGCCGTCGAGGGGTTGCGCACACTCGACCGTGCCGGCTATGCCATCGTCGTCGTGACCAACCAGCCGGGCATCGCAACCGGGCGCTTCTCGCAGGCCGACTTCAACAGGCTTCAATCCGCGCTGACCGCGATGATCAGCACCGAGGCCGGCGTCGCCTTGACCGGCTTTCGTGCCTGCCCGCATGCGCCGACCCCGAACGCCGCTATGGCCTGCGCGTGCCGCAAGCCCGCGCCCGGGATGCTGCACGACGCAGCCCGCCGGCACGGCATCGATCTGCAGCGGAGCTGGATGGTCGGCGATATCCTCGATGACATCGAAGCCGGCCGTCGCGCCGGCTGCAGGACGGTGCTTCTCGACGTCGGCAACGAGACCATGTGGCAGCTCGGCCTTTTGCGCGAGCCGCTTTACCAGGCCACGGATCTGGCCGATGCGGCGCGTCTCATCGTGCAGCACGATGCCGTTGCGGCGGCGCGCGACGCGTTCCGTCAGGCCGATGAAGATCAGCGCGTTGGAGGCCTGGCGTCCTCCACGCCCAGTGACCGGCGGCCGAGTTCTATCGGCGCGATGGCTTCGACGTTCGACCGCACGCTGCGAGGCGCCTCATGAGCCCGGCCGTGCCGACCCGCGACGGCGCCAGCGCTCGCTGGGCAGAAGCCCGCAACATCCTGGCGGTCCGGCTCGACAACCTCGGCGACGTGCTGATGGCTACGCCGGCGCTCGCGGCGATTCTCGAGACGCTGCCCGCTGCGAAGCTCACGCTGCTCGGCTCGCCGGCCGGCGCGGCGCTGGTCCGGCATCTACCAATGATCGATGCGGTGATCGGGTGGCGCGCACCGTGGGTCCGCCATGCGACGCCGTCTGAGCACGATCTGGATGCACGGCGTTTCGTCGACGAGATCGGCGCACGCGCGTTCGACGCCGCGGTGATCTTCACGACCTGCACGCAGAGCGCGTTGCCCGCCGCGCTGATGTGCCAGATGGCCGGCATTCCGCTGCGCCTCGCCTACAGCCGCGAGAACCCCTATGACCTGCTGTCGGACTGGGCACCGGAAACCGACCAGGTCGCCGACGGCATGCGCCACGAGGTCACGCGCCAACTCGCGCTGGTGGCCAAGGTCGGCTTCACGACCGCGAACCCGCGCCTTCGCTTCGCACTCGACCGAGCCGCGCACGAGGCCGCAGCAGCCGCGTTGCGAGCCGCCGGTTTCGAGGCGGGGGGACGCTATGTCGTCGTTCATCCGGGGGCAACGGCCGCCTCGCGACGCTATCCCGCTGCGGCCTTCGGCGCAGCCGCTGATCTCGTCGCGCAGCGCAGTGGACGAACCATCGTGTTCAGCGGCGGAGCCGGTGATCGCGCGCTCGTCGACACCGCGCGGCAGGCGATGCACAGCCCGTCTGTCGCGCTGTGTGATGCCCTCGACCTGGGTGGCCTCGGCGCGCTGATCGCCAACGCCGACCTGCTGATCGCGAACAACAGCGGGCCGGTACATGTGGCTGCCGCGCTCGGTACGCCGGTGGTGGATCTCTACGCGCTGACGAATCCGCAGCACACCCCGTGGCTCGTGCCCGCACGCGTGCTGAACCATGCGGTGCCTTGTCGCCACTGCCTGAAGAGCGTCTGTCCTCAAGGGCACCACGACTGCCTGCGCAAAGTCGAGCCGGAGGCGGTGGCCGCCGCCGCAATGGAGCTGCTGTCTGTGACGCCGCGCACGCGCATCGGTCCGACACCCAGCGCGCACATCGCCATCGCCGCGGCTTCGACAGTCGGTCCGCGCCCGATCTCCTCCACCCCCGACGCTGCGAGCCGAACGCGAGGCCAACGCGCCGTCATTCCGGAGCCTGCCGCGTGATCACCCTGGGCATCAATGCCGCATTCCACGACTCTGCGGCGGCGCTGGTCGTCGACGGCATCGTCGTGGCTGCCGCCGAAGAAGAGCGCTTCACGCGCATCAAGCACGGCAAGCGGCCGCTGCCGTTCACCGCGTGGGAACTGCCGTTCAACGCGATCGACTTCTGCCTTCGCCAAGCGGGCACCACGCTCGCCGAAGTCGACCATGTCGCCTATAGCTTTGATCCTGCCGTGTTCCTCAACGGCCGCGATGGCGAGTTGTCCTTGCCGGAATTGCCGTTGCGGCCCGAGACGCAAGCGCAAGGCGGCTGGGAAAATCCCTGGGATCCCCTCTTCGCCGCTTATGTGGCGAACGCGCCGGACCAGCTCGTCGACGGCGCGCCGCATCACCTGCAGCGTCGCTTTATGCTCGCCGACCGGCGCCGGCCGCCCTACCGCTGGCACTTCGTCGATCATCATGCCTGCCACCAGGCCAGTGCATTTCTCGCCGCGCCCTTCGATCGCTGTGCGGTGATGACACTCGACGGCCGAGGCGAGCGCGCGACCACGACCTATGGGCGGTGGTCGGCCGAGCAAGGCTATTGGCCGCTCGGCGAAGTGACGATGCCGAACTCGCTCGGCCTTTTCTACGAGCAGATCACGACGCACCTCGGCTTCCTGCATTCGAGCGATGAGTACAAGGTGATGGCGCTCGCCGCGATGGGCAGGCCCACGCTGGCCGATGCCCTGCGCCAGCACATCCGCGTCGGGCGCGACGGCCAGTACCGGGTCGCGCCGCTCGACCTCGCCTCGATCGCCGGCCCTCAGCGCTCGCGCGGTGCCGACATGCTCGCGCGTCACTTCGACCTCGCCGCGTCGGCGCAGGTCGTCCTCGAAGAGACCGTGCTCGAGATCGCGCGCTGGCTGCGCCGGGCGACCGCAGAGCCCTACCTCACGATGGCCGGCGGCGTCGCCCTCAACTGCGTCATGAATGCGAAGCTGCGCGACGCCCGCATCTTCGACCGCATCTGGATCCAGCCCGCGGCCGGCGATGCAGGCACCGCGCTCGGCGCGGCGCTGTGGGTGGATTCGGAAGCTCGCACAACAACGGCACCTCCCGCACGAAACGATCCCTCGAAGAGCGGCGCTGTGCTCGCGCCCGACCGCAAGCGCCGTTGGCACATGGCGCACGCCTACCTCGGGCCCGGCTACGACGATGCCGAGATCGAGCAGGCGCTGTCCTGGGCCAAGGTACCGTTCACGCGCCATGGGTCGGACGCCGAGCTGGTCGCGGCCACCGCGCGCATCCTCGCGTCGGATCGCATGATCGGCTGGTACCAGGGCCGCATGGAGTTCGGACCGCGCGCGCTCGGTGCGCGCTCGATCCTCGCCTCGCCGATCGATCCGATGATGCAGGCGCGCCTCAACGAGCTGAAGGACCGGGAGGACTTTCGCCCGGTCGCGCCGGCGCTGCCTCAAGAGGACATGGCGGCCTGGTTCAGCCCGGCCGCTGCCAATGACGGCGCCTCGCCCTTCATGCTCTTCGTGTACGACGTCGCGCCGGGGCAGTCGACGCGCATTCCGTCGGCCTGCCACACCGACCGGACTGCGCGCGTGCAGACGGTGCAGGCCGACACGAATCCGCGCTTCCACGCGCTGCTGAAGGCTTTCGGCGCGCTGACTGGTGTGCCGGTCCTCGTCAACACCTCGTTCAACGTGCGCGGAGAGCCGATCGTCTGCACGCCGCGCGATGCGATCGAGGCGTTCTACAGCACGCCGCTCGACGCGCTCGTGATCGGCTCGTTCATCGTCGAGAAGTCCACATGAACGGGTCGATCGTGATCAACGCAGTTCGCGATGAAGCCATGTGCGCCGATCCGTCGCCGTCGCATTTGGACGAAGCGCCACGCGTCTCGGTTGTCATCCCGACCTTCCGCCGGCCCGATCTGCTGAGCCGCTGTCTCGAAGCCGTCTGTGCGCAGAGCCTTGCACCGGACGCCTATGAAGTGATCGTGGCCGACGACGGGCACAGCGATGAGACCCGGACGCTGGTCGAACGCTTCGATGCACGCGACGGCCCCGCGGTGCGCTACGTTCGACCGCAAGGCGGCCGCGGGCCGGCGGTGGCGCGCAACGCCGGATGGCGAGCGGCTCGAGCCGATCTCATCGCCTTCACTGACGACGACACCGTGCCGGCATCGGATTGGCTCGCCGCCGGTGAGCGCGATCTCGAGCCCGGCTGGTCCGCGCTGTGCGGCCGCGTCGTCGTGCCGCGCAGGATCGGCTCCGACGGCGCGGCGCTGCCACCGACCGACCACGAGCTGATGACGCGCGGCCTCGAATCGGCCGAGTTCGTGACCGCCAACGCTTTCGTGCGACGCAGCGCGCTGCTTGCCGTCAGCGGCTTCGACGAGCGCTTTCGACGGGCGTGGCGCGAAGACTCGGATCTGCAGTTTCGGCTGCGGCGCGAAGCCGGTCCGGTCGGTCGCAGCGTCGACGCCGTCGTCGAGCACCCGGTGCGTCCCGAGGCGTGGGGCGTGAGCCTGCGGCAGCAGAAGAACGTGTTCTTCGATGCGCTGCTCTACAAGAAGCACCCGGAGCTGTATCGCGAACGCATCCTGGCCGCGCCACCCTGGAACTACTACGCCATCGTGGCCCTGACCGTGGCCGCCCTGCCGCTGGCACTCGCCAACGCGCGGCGCACTTCCGCGGTCAGCCTCGGCCTTGCCGCCATTGGCGTTGCGGCGCTCGCCGCGCGTCGTCTCCAGCCGACCGCAACCAACCCCGAGCATGTGGTCGAGATGCTCGCGACCTCGGCGGGCATTCCGTTCCTGTCGGTGTACTGGCGGCTCCGCGGCGCGTGGCACTTCCGCGTGCCGTACTGGTGATCGAGGCGGTTTCGATGCGACGCACCGCCTCGGTTTCCTCGCTGGATTTGTCCGCCCGCACCACAACGTATCGGGGCGAGAGGCATGACGCGACGAACGTTCCGGTGGTCACGGTGCCGCGGCGGGCTGTCGCACGCAAGCACGCACCATCGGCCTGTGCAGCCGCACTCGACGGCCCGATCGAACGCATCGTGGTGTTCCGTGCGCTGATGCTCGGCGACCTCTTGTGCGCAGTGCCCGCATTGCGCGCGCTGCGCAGCGCCTTTCCGAACGCGCGCCTCACGCTCATCGGGCTGCCGTGGGCCGCCGCGCTGGTCGAACGGCTGAGCTGCGTTGATGACTTCATCGCGTTTCCCGGCCATCCCGGCCTACCGGAACGGGCGTGCGACGTTCGCGCGATTCCGACCTTCCTGGAAGTGGTGCAGGGCCGGCGCTTCGATCTCGCGATCCAGCTCCACGGCAGCGGACCCATCGTCAACCCGCTCGTGGCCGCATTCGGTGCCCGCCACAGTGCCGGCTTCTGCAACGACGAAGCCTGGCGGCCCGATGACGATGCCCCCTTCTACGCGCCGTGGCCGAAGCGCGGCCACGAGATCCTGCGCCTGCTGGCCCTCACCGATTGGCTCGGCCTGCCACGCGTCGGCACCGGGCTCGAATTCCCGGTGCAGCCAGCCGATCGCGAGGCGCTCAGGGCGATCTTTCCTCCATCGGCTCACCCGGGCTCCTACACCATCGTCCACGCCGGCGCGCAATTGCCGTCGCGCCGCTGGCCGGTCGAGCGCTTTGCCGAAGTCGCCAGCCGCCTCGCCGAGCGCGGCGAAACGGTGGTGCTGACCGGCACCGCCGATGAGGCCGAGCTGGTTGCGGCCTTGTCGGCCGCGATCCCGTATGCGGTCGTCAACCTCGCGGGACGGACCACCTTGTGGATGCTCGGAGCGCTGGTCGAGAACGCCGCGCAGATCGTCTGCAACGACACCGGCCTCTCGCACATCGCCGCGGCGCTCGGCACGCCGAGCGTGGTGGTCAGCTCGGGCAGCGATGTCGAGCGCTGGGGACCTCTCGACCGCAAGCACCATCGTGTGCTGTGGCAGCCGATGAGCTGTCGCCCGTGCACCCATGTCACCTGCCCGATCGGCCATGGCTGCGCATTGGCGATCAGTGTGGCCGAAGTCATGCAGACTCTCGCCGACGGCGCCCCAACGGCACGCCCCTCATCGCCCGCAACGACAACGACCGCCGCGTCCACTGAGACGGCGCCGGCCTCCCTCCCATGACGCGTCGCCTCCGCATCCTGACGTGGCATGTGCACGGCAACTACCTCTACAACCTGACTCAGGTTCCGCACGACTTCTACCTGGTGACCGACGCCGCCCGCTCGATGCACCACAGCGGCCGCAGCGGCCTTTTGCCGTGGGGTGCCAATGTCCATGAGGCGCCGGTCGAGACGCTGAGGGACATGGCGTTCGACGTCGTCATGTTCCAGTCGCGCCACGAGTGGGACGAGGCGCAGCATCGCGAGCTGAGCGAAGCGCAGCGACGGCTCCCGCGCATCTACATCGAGCACGATCCCCCTCAGGCGCATCCGACCGACTCGCGCCATTGGGTCGACGATCCGAACGTGCTGCTGGTGCATGTGACGCCGTTCAACGCACTGATGTGGGACTCGGGCGCCACGCCGACGCGCGTCATCGACCATGGCGTCCTGCCGCTGCAGACCGCGAGCTACAGCGGCCACCTCGCGCGCGGCATCGTCGTCGTCAACAACCTGCAGAGCCGCGGACGGCGTCTCGGGCTCGATGTCTACCGGCAGGTCGCGGAGCGCGTGCCGCTCACCCTGTATGGCATGGGCAGCGAAGCCGTGGGCGGCGCCGGCGAAGTGCAGAACGATCGCCTGCCCGGCGTGATGGCAGCGCACCGCTTCTTCTTCAATCCGATCCGCTGGACCAGCCTCGGCCTCGCGATCATCGAAGCGATGATGGTCGGCCTGCCGATCGTCGGCCTCGCCACGACCGAGCTCGTCACGGTCATCCGCAACGGCGAGAACGGTTTTGTCGACACCCGCATCGAGCCGTTGGTCGATGCGATGCTGCAGCTCTTGGAAAAGCCCGAGCTGGCCCGCGAACTCGGCGCTGCGGCTCGACGGACCGCGCAAGCGCGCTTCGGCATCGACCGTTTCGTCGCCGATTGGCTGGATGCGCTGGCGCAGGTCTCGAACTAGCGGTCGCCACACCACGCCCTTGTTTCCGTTTTGACGCTCGCCTTTCCGCTTCGATTCCGTACCAACGCTCCGAACACGGCTCCGCACCGAGACCCATTGAATCCATGACACTCTCTCCATCTCCCGAACGGTCATCGAGGGTTCGATCAGGCGGCCCTTCAACGCGCGAATCGGATGAGTTCTCCATCGTCGCGGGCGGCGCCGGCTTTCTCGGCAGCCATCTCTGCGAGCGCCTGCTCGAGCGCGGCCACCGGGTCCTGGCCCTCGACGACTTATCGACCGGCGACCGGCGGCACGTCGCGCATCTCGAAGGACATCGGCGATTTACGCTGCTCGAACATGACATCGTTCGGCCGTTGCCGCTGGCCACTCGAGGCGCGACGCGGATCTACAACCTGGCTTGTCCCGCCAGCCCGGCGCACTACCAGCGCACGCCGGTGCAGACGACGCTGACATGCGTGACCGGCACCTGGCACCTGCTGGACGCGGCCGAGCGCTTCGACGCACGACTGCTGCAGGCCTCCACGAGCGAGGTGTACGGCGACCCGGACCAACATCCGCAGACCGAGTCGTACTGGGGACACGTCAACCCGATCGGCGAGCGGTCGTGCTACGACGAGGGCAAGCGCTGCGCCGAAGCGCTCTGCTTCGCGTACCGCCGCGAGCGCGCGGTGCCGATCCGCGTCGCCCGTATCTTCAACACCTACGGCCCGCGCCTCTGTCCTGGCGACGGGCGCGTGGTCAGCAACTTCATCGTCCAGGCGCTGCGCGGCGAACCGCTCACGGTGTACGGACACGGCGAGCAGACGCGCAGCTTCTGCTACGTCGACGACACGGTCGACGGGCTGCTGCGGCTGATGGACAGTGACGCGAGCGAGCCGATCAACCTCGGCAATCCGGTCGAGTACACGGTGCTCGAGCTCGCCGAGCGGGTGCTGCGGTTGACCGGCAGTCGATCATGGCTGGAGCGCCGTCCGCTTCCGGCTGACGATCCGCGCCGGCGCTGTCCGGACATTGGCGCGGCGGAGCGTCAGCTCGACTGGCAGCCGCGCGTTTCGCTCGACGAAGGACTGGAGCGAACCATCGTGTACTTCCGCAATCTGCTCGGGCTTTCGCGCACGCAGACGATCGTGATGCCGGCGACGGAGCGGGTGACCTAGACGCGACGCTGTCGCGACGCGGCCAAGACCGCGTCACGGTCCGCCGGTGGCGCGCCCCGGCGGCAATCGATTCCGTCTCAATACGAGGTGGAGCATCACGAGCTCCTCCTTGATCTCGGGCGGAAATCCGCGGCGCCCGCCGCGTCGATCGATCAAAAGGTCACCGACGTATTCGGCGGCCGCTTGCGGGTTCGACCAGCGCTCGGCCAGCGCATTCGCGATGCGCGGAATGGCAGCGGCAAGACGGTCGGGTCGCGCATTCGGCGCCAACTCGAGGATCCAGTCGACCGTGCGACCGTGGATCGCATGATCGGTCGGCTGCGGCGGGCGCCGCCGGCTGTCCCAGTTGGGCTGGCGGAGCTGGCGCGCGGCTTCGAGACCGGCCGGAAGCTCATCGAGCGCGCGCCGCGCCGAGGCGAAGTCGGTGGTCTCGAATGTCAGCGGATCGCCGAGCGACGGATTTTGGGTGGGATCTTTCACAGCCCAAGAAATACCAAGTCAAAGGCGCCCTTTACATACCCTGAATGAGGGGTAGCAGACGCACTGCGTGGGTTGACCCAATGCCGGCGACGTTGCTGGCCAGCCCTGAGAGTCGTAAATTGGGTGCAGGTCCATGCGCGGCCGCTTCCCCTGAAGAAGGCGGTAACGACGCGATCAAACCGCCAACGACAGGGGGCGACTCATGAACGCAGCGGCAGTTGAAGGCGTGCGGCTTGTTGCAGGGCTGGGGCTGGCGACCTTCGTTTCCATGTCGGTAGGTCAGACGCCTGCGCTACCGCGCATCGGCTGGGTCATCAGCGGAACGGCGGATAACAGTCGCCACACCGTTCAGGCGCTGCGCGCCGGCCTTGCGGACGAAGGATTGGTGGACGGTCGCAACGTGACGCTCGACGTACGCTTCACGGCCGGCCGCCCCGAGCTCTACCCGGAGATCTTTGCCGAGATCACCCGCCAGCCGGTCGCCGTGCTGGCCGCGGCAGGCTTCTCCGGAATTTCGGCGGCTCGCGACGCAAGCGGTGGCCGCACACCCATATCCGCCTACTTCTGCGGCAGCGAAGTCAAGCGGATGGTCGAGGACTTTGCGCGGCCCGGCGGAAACATCACCGGCGTGTCATGTCTCAGCTCCGAACTGGCAATCAAGCGCGTGGAATTGCTCAAGCTATCGGTGCCGAACCTGCGTCGTCTCGGTCTCTTGTACGACCCGCGCAACCCGGGCAAAGAGAAGGAACTTGCCGAAGTCCGGCAAGCCGCTGCCGGCCTCGGCCTGACCGTGACCACGGCTGCGGCCAGCAGCGCGGACGCCTTGAGAGAAGCGATCGAATTGCTGCGCCGAGACGGCGCCGAGGCGGTCGTCATCTCTGAAGATGTATTCACATACGGCAACCGGGAGAAGATCGTCGCACTGACCGCGGAACACCGGATGGTCGACATCTCATCCTTCCGCGAGTTTGTCGAGGCGGGCGGCGTGCTCTCCTATGGCGCGAGCAATGCCGAACGCATGCGCATGCAAGCGCGTTACGCTGCCAAACTGGTGCGCGGCGCCAAGGCGTCGGACTTGCCCATCGACCAACCGACGCGGTTTGAATTCGTGATCAACCTGAAAGCGGCGCGCGCGCTCGGTGTCACTCTGCCGAAGACAGTTCTCGCACGAGCCGACGCAGTCATCGAATGACGGTCGATCAGACTCATTCCTGGCACTCAATCGGCAGTCTCATCGCGCCCACCTTCATTCGAGGTTGCTGGCTGCGTGACACCAACGTCCGCTTCAGCGCGCGTTCGGCAAAGCAGAAGACGGGATGCGAAACCTGAAGGTCGTTCCGTCCTCGCGGGATGACGTCACGCCGATCGTGCCGCCATGGGCCACGACGATTTCCCGGGCTATGAAGAGGCCGAGTCCCAAGCTGGCATCGCCGCCCCCGTGCCCCCCGGCTTCACCGGAGGATATCTGAACAAGCGGATCGAAGATGACTTGAAGCGCATCCGGCGGAATGGGCGTTCCGCGATTGCGCACTGCGCAGCAGACATCGTCGCCCTCGACTGAGACTGCAAGCACAACGGGGGAATCCGGATCGCCATGTTGGACGGCGTTGCTCAACAGATTGGTGAGGACCTGCCTCATGCGAGCCGAGTCGAACCTTGTCGTTAAGTCGCTCGACACCTTGGACTCGAAAGCTCGATTCGGATGCGCAGCTTCGATCTCTTCAAAAGCCTCTCGGCAAAGAGCCGAGAAGTCTCCGGGCGCCGGCACGACCTCGATCCCGCGTCCGAGCCGGGTCCGGGTGTACTCCAACAAGTCGGTGATCATCCGGCGCATCGAGGCGACACTGCGCTGAAGCATGGCCAGCGTGCGCAAGCGCTGCGGTTCGTCCGGCCGACCCTTGCTCAGCACATACAACGAAGACGCGATCGTTGACAGCGGGCTTCGGAGGTCGTGCCCAAGAATGGCCAGGAAAGTGTCTCTTGAGTTCGCGACGCGAGCCGAATAGCTCGCGATCGATTCTGCCAGCGCCTGGTCGACGCCTTCGTTGAAGCGCGCAACGTCCTCGAGCGCGGTGGCATCGGCCGTCACGAGATCCTGGGTCCAGAGTCGCAACACCGTGGCACGGACCGCCCGGTACTCGGCAGCCAGCTGGACCAAGTCGAATCCCACGAGCTGACGCAGGATGCCATGCGTCGTGGCCGAGGTTTCACTGGCAGCGTCAGCAGAGTCGGACAACCCCTGCGATTTGACGTAGCGCTCGACTTCGGTCTGCCTCGATCTCATGTCCTTCGCGATCGCCATCAGGATCTGCGAGGCGTGATCGCGCAGCGCAAGCGTGGACATCGTCTTGGCCGGCGCTATGGTGGCTCTTGCGAAAGCCTCCCACTCGACAACGATTGCCTCTTTGTGTTGCTCAATGAAGTCACTGAGCCGCATCTCAGGAGCCGGCGAGCGACCGGATCATGGGCCAGATGAGGAAGTACGCGAGCACCACCACCGCCACCACCAGTGCGATGCGGGTCGGGACCAGGAGTCGGTGGCGTTCGGCGGTGCGCGCCTTCCGCTCGAGGCTGGTCGGGCGCTTGCCGAGCGCTCGGAAGACGTCTTTGTACCTGCCGAGCCAATCGTGACCTACGCTCATTCGCCATTGTGCGCCTGCCCGGGGCGCCGCACCCGTGAGCAACGGCCGCTCAGAGCCGAAACACCATGGGGCTGACCGAGTTCATGTCGCGGTATGGGGCGATGGCGTCGACCAGATCAGGAGCCACGATTTGAGGGGCGATCGACGCGATGGCCTCATATTGCCGCAGCACTCTCCACATCCGCAACTCCTCCTCGGAGATCGGCTCGAATTCGACGACCTCCAGAACGTTGTGCTGCGGGATCAGCAAACCGAGCTCGATCGTGCCTTGCATCTGGGCAAGCGTCAGGACGATGAGCGGATCGTCTGTGAATGACTCCTGCCAGGTGAGCTTGCGAAAGACGTGCTTTCCTTCGGGCCCCGGCATGAGCACAACGGTCTCGCCCACTGGCGGTACGCCTTCGCCGGCCATTGCCGAGCAGAGAATGAGCGCCGGTGGTCCGACCTTGGCGAATCTGGCGAACCGCATTGAAAAAGCCATGGGGTGCTCCTTGTTCGCCTCGATTGGACCCCATCGCACGGTGCGGATGCGTTCCCAACCCTACTCCCAAGTCGCCCGGCGCATGCGAGCTATCCGTAGTGTTCGACCCACTCAACGCCCTTCGCATGGGCCGCCTCGATCGCTGCCTGTATCGTCTTGTGGTCTCCCGGCGGGACATCGATCGCACGCGGCCGCGTTGGCCAGATCTGCTTGGACACGACCAGGGTGGGCACGAACCGTCCATCGTCGAGCGCCCTGGCATGACAGACCAACTCATAGCCGCGGTACTGAACTGTCATCGGCTCACTCATCCATGATCTCCTGCGACCGTGCCCGGACGGCGAGCGTGTCTTGAAGGCTCAAGTATTGCTCCCCAGGTCCTCAGAGACGAACAACGGTGTTGTTCTCCAATCTCACCCGTTCGCCGACCTTCAACAGCGGATTCGACGCAAGCTTGATGGTTTGCGTCGTGCCGGATTCAAGCCGGACGACCACGTGGTACTCGGTTGTGCCGCCCATGTTGTTCTGCACGCGATTGCCGGCATACGCGCCTCCCAATGCGCCTGCAATGGTCGCGATGTCCTTGCCGCTGCCACCGCCGACTTGGTGACCGAGCACTCCGCCAACCACCCCGCCGGCGATCGTTCCGACCACGTTGTGGGCGTCTTTTCTGGCTTCGACGATGTTGATGGCCTCGATGACACCGCAGGAGAGGCAGGACGGAACGACCGTGGTTCTGACCGGACGGTCTCGCTCCAACACGGGGACGTCGACAACGCGCTCAAAGCTGCGGGTCGATTCCCTGCCGTCGACGACCAGGAAGCCGCTTGCTGACAGCGGGCCGTGCGTTCTGTCTTGGCGCCGCACCGTATAAGTCCCCTCATACACGCCACGGCTGACTTCTCTGAGGAAGATCGGCTGATCGACGCCCACGAGCGCTGCGCGTGCCCTGCCGCCAGGAGAACCGTTCAGCGAGAACACGAGTTCGTCCCCTGGCTGAACGGGCTCGGGTGCTGCCACGACAAAAGCAGCGATCTTCGGCAAACCCTCGAGCGGGCTTCGCGCGCCTTTGACGACGGACTGATCCAGTGATGCCATCACCACTTCGCCGTCATGTTCGATGCGCGCTGTGACCAGACTGCCAGCGGTGATGTTGTCCCTGGAACGAACGATATAGGTGCCCTCGTATCGCCCGGGCTGCACTTCGGCCATCTGGAGCGGTGCAGTGGCCCCGGCGATTTGCACGCTGACATGTCGATGCGGCGTCCCGCTCAAGATGAACTCGAGCTCATTGCCCGGACCCACGTGCGGAAGTTGATTGACACTGAACGCTCGCACCTGGGCGACGGCCGCGGCGCGCGCGTCGGCGCTGCGCGGCTGTGCCTGAGTCACCGCCGACATCAGGGCGAGCGAAGCGGCAATCGCCAATGAGCAGTGCGTACGGGTGATGTGGATTCTCATGGAGCGTTCCTTCGGTGGGTCGTTGATGAAGCGTTGGTCGCGACGGGGCGCAATGCAAGAACTCAGCTGGACAGCAGCTCGCCCAATGGCTTGAGGTCGTCGATCCGGTCGCAGACCGCCTTCACGACCATCAATATGGGAACGCCCAGCAGAAGGCCCCAAACGCCCCAGAGCCATCCCCAAGCGAGCACGCCAACGAAAACGGTGACCGCGTTCATGCGACTCGTTCGACTGGTCAGCCACGGCGTGAGCACATAGCCCGACACCGTGTGCAAGGCGAGCGAGATGCCGGCGATCAGGACTGCCGATTCCAGGTTGCCGAACTGCATCAAGCCGACCGCGGCGGAAGCACCGGTGAAGACAATCGATCCGATGTACGGGACAAAGTTGAGAACGCCGGCCGCAAGGCCCCACACAGCGGCGTGTTGAACCCCGATCGAGAGAAAGCAAAGCCACGTGGCCAGGCCGACCAGGAGGCTCGTGAGCACCTGCACCAGCAGGTAGCGTTGAATCTGCTCGGTGATCTCATCGAGAGCCTGGATCGTCAGTTTCTTTTCGCTGAAAGTGGGACCGGCAATCCGGACCATCTTGCGGCGAAACGTGTTGCCGGCCGTCAGCAAGAAGAACGTCAGGAACAGCACCGTCGTCGCCTGGCCGATCAGCATCAGGAGACCGACGGTTCCGGTCCAGAGGTGGTCCTGGATGTCGAATTTCGGCTTTTCGAGCTGTACCCGGGTGACGCCACGCCGCCCGCCTGGGCTCACCTCGGCCGTCTTTTCAAG
>Ga0207691_10000259_pt1 | contig 52644 bp, 48 predicted proteins | sample KBSM13metaG_FD_184327 | JGI IMG/M metagenome (GOLD analysis project Ga0207691, IMG submission 184327) | Miscanthus rhizosphere microbial communities from Kellogg Biological Station, Michigan, USA - KBS M1-3 metaG (SPAdes) (version 2) | ecosystem: Host-associated > Plants > Roots > Rhizosphere >...
CAGGCGATTGGTGTAGGTGTAGCTGAACGTCGTGCCGACGGGGAATCCAAGGCCACCTTGGTCGACGGGTCGGGTCACGAAATCGGCCGCCGGCATAACGTCGCTCGGCACGATCGCGTTCCACTGCTGGGCGTTCTGCATGGCCTGCGCGGCGTTCTGAACTCGCCACCCGTTCGCGAGGTCGAACGCGAGGTCCGCGGTGAACCAGCCGGCCACCGTGCGCAGCCCATTGTCCAGCGGGAGCTCCAGCTGCCCGTTAGGCGTCGGGACCCGGATCTGGTTCCCTTCGATCGTGTTCATCGAGCCGTAGTCGCCGAACCCCGGCACGAACGTGGGATCGCCCGGATTCTGGAACGGGAGGTCCAGGACGAACTGGTTGCGATCGTTGATGTACTTGCCCGTCATGCGGAAGTAGCCGTTCGGCAAAAGGCGCGTGATGCTGGCCTTCACTTGGCCGCCGCTGATTCCCGGGAACCCCGGGTCGCGAACGCCGTGATCGTAGCGGTAGAACCCTCCCACGTTGAAGCGCCAGTCATCGCCCAGCGGGCCGTTGGTGTTCATGTCGTAGCGGGCGAGCCCTTGTGTCGCCGCGGACACTTTGAACGACCCGTGAAGCTCAGGACCGCCTGTCTTGTTGATGAAGTTGGCAATCGCGCCGGGTGTGTTGGACCCGTAGAGCGCGGAACTTCCCCCGCGGACGACTTCCATCTCGTCGATGTTCTCGTCCGGGCGAAAGAGGTTATCAGCGTTCATGAAGAACGTGTGCATCGTCGGGAACACTGGCAGGCCGTCCTCCATGAACATCACGTACTCGACGCCAAGGATCCCGCGCATCGTGATGTTCTCGTTGACCTCGCCGCCTGAGCTTTCGACGCGAGTGAAGCCGGGAACGTAGCGGAGCATCTCAGTCGTGCTCCGCGGTGCTGCCTGGTCGATGAGTTCCGGCGTGAGCGTGGTAATCGCGACACTGGCTTCTTCATTCACGCGCGGCGTCGCGGTGCCGGTGACTACTACCGATGACAGGCTCAATGGATCCTCGACCATTCGGAAGTTCTCCGCCGCGCGCTGGTCCGCCGCGACAGTCACGGGAAGCGCTTGCGGTCGATAGCCGACGGATCGCACCCGGATTGTTCGGGGCCCAACCGGTACGTGCGTGATGACGTACTGGCCGTTGTCCTGGCTCACGGCCCCGAGGCCGGTGCCTTCGACGGTGACTTGAACGCCGGCGAGCGGTGCGCCCTGCTCATTCGTCACCGTACCGCTCACGGTACCGGTCGGTCCTGCTTCCTGCGATCGCACTTGGGCTGCCGGAGCCGTTAGGCATAGCAAGCCGATGAGGGGGATGCCAAGGGAGCGCGGTAGTGCGTGGTCTGACGCTCGTTTCCGCATACGAGATTCTCCTGACTTTGGGTTACACGTGGGTCATGGGCTCCTCACAGGGGAGTTCAGCGTCGCACCGGCCGGGCGATCGCAGGGCGATGTCGGACGACGTGGAGGCGGTCGCAGGCCGGCAGGGTCGTCGTCGAACCCGGCGCTGGACGCCATCAGGGTGGGATCGGTGCACGCAGGGCGCAAGCATCGTGCGACCGACGGGCGAGCCTTCGCCCCACACGGGACCGCGCAGCGCGTTAGGCATTCTGTCCGTCGAGACCGCCTTAGCGGTTTCGCAATGGCTTAGCGGTTTCGCAACGGCTTAGCGGTTTCGCAACGCCGCCAGCTGTCAGCGCTGCATAACGAGTGGATGACGCCGCGAAAAAACAGCCGGGGGCGGCATCGCCCCCGGCTGTTTCCCTCGACCTGTCTCGAGCGCCGCTCAGCGCATCTCAATCGCGATTGCGCAGGAAGCGGACGAGCGCGGCACGGCGCGCGCGACGGCGTCGAATCATCCGGCCGCCAACGAGCGCCCGTGCCAGAGGGCGTTCCACATCCGAGGCCTCGTCGTCGGCATCGTCCTCGTCCACGTCATCGTAATCATCGTCGGTCTCGCTGCGGTCCTTCAACAGCTTGGCGATGAGTGCGCGCCGCACGCGACGCCGGCGCAGGACGCGGCTGGCTACCAGGAGGCGCAGGAACTTCCGCTCGCGATCGCTGCCCCCCTCCTCGCCGATGTCCTCATCGTCCTCGTCCGCATCATCGTCGAACTCCTCCTCGGACTCGCTGCGCGATCGGATGAGACGCGCGATCAGCGCGCGACGGACACGGCGGCGCCTGAGAATGCGGCTTCCGACAATGAGACGCAGGAGCTGACGATCGTCTCCGCCTGCCGACTCCTCGTCGTCGACGTCCTCATCGTCCTCGTCCACGTCCTCGTCCGCCCCCGCGCGCTGCTTGATGAGATGCGCGAGGAGGACCCGACGCAGACGCCGGCGTCGCAGTAAGCGGCTGCCGACGAGCGCTTTTACGAGTTGACGGTCATCATCGCCGCCTTCCTCGGTCGTCTCCTCCTCCCCCTCTTCCCCCTCCTCGTCAGATCCTTCCGCCCGCTCGCTCAGCAGTCGTGCGATGAGGGCGCGGCGAATCCGGCCATTTCGAATCATTTTGCCGCCGACCGCGAGCTTCGCGAGATCTTCAGCTTCTCGTGTGCTGGTGCTCATATCGTATCCTCTGGTTGTCGGTGGGTGCGGGTCACTTCATGGAGTGCTCGACCAGTGTTCCCAGAATCGCGCGGTTGAGTGCGGCGCGCTCGGTCAGACGTCGCACAGCGCTCCGCTCGATCAGGGGTGCGAGCAGTCGCCGCCGAAGTTCCGTATCCTCCGGCGACTCCTCGGCCGTCTCTTCTTCGTCCTCCACGCCGAGCACGGAGGCGATGCCGGCCTCGAACGCCTGTTCCACAACTTCCGCGAGGCGTTCGTCGCGGCGTTCCTTGATGAAGCTCACCTTCTCGTCGTCGGAGAGATCATGGCGCGCGCCCGTCGGATCGACTCCTTCGATGCGGACGACCTCGGCCGAATCGGCGTCGATCGTGATCGTCACCGTCATGAGTCGGTGAACCGGCTGGTCCGTCTTTACCGCCGTCGCCCGAGCAGGCTTCGTCGCCTCCGCATGGTCGGCTCTGTCCGCTCTCGGCTGTGGGGATTTTGGTGGAGGTGGGACGTACTGATCGGCTTTGATGGCCGACTTGGGAACGCTCGGGGTCGGTGGGGTTTCAGCCATAGTCAACTCCTGAGGCGATCTCGCTTCGCGATCCCGAGTTCGCGCGTAAATGCACGAGTCGGTTTCGGGGAGACGATGTGAGTGGAGGGATGCGCGCCCGTTGCGAGGGCCGACGCGTGGCCGACGACATGGCGGCGCTGCGGGCGCCATCGACCGCGCCTTGAATCTCGCGCGGCCAGCATCGCAAGACATTGGACCTTCGTCCTTGATCGACGAGCGGTCCTGTCCGAGTGGTCGACGATGCGTTGGCGCTATGGTTGAGCGCGCCGTGACCGCCTCGTGATCAACATCGCTCGAGCTCGCATCGGCACATGCTCGATGAGCCTAACGCGATGTGTCCGCTCCTCGCGCCGTTCGCCGCAGCGGACGGTGGAGCTGGTCGGGCCCGCCGCGTGGCGCCGAGCCTAACGCGGCTCGGACACCGGCATGGTTCGGGTTCCGTCCGTGGCATCGGCGTCCGCTGGCCCATCGCTCGCGCGCTCGGCGGCTTCGGCGTCGGTGGCCCGCTCCAGACGGCGCCGGAGCTTCTCCTCCTTGCGGGTCTTCCGGTCGAGCTCCTTCTGACGCTTCTCGAACTGGTAGTTCGGCTTTCTCGTCATGATGCACGAACCTCCGGACAAATGGGGCGGCCTGCCTGGCCGCTCTCAAGCGCCGCCGACCGGCGATTGGCGACGCACGAGCAGAGCCGCGCAGTCGGACCGCGCCAGCCCTGGTGCCTGGCGCGTGGAGTGTCCGCGTTAGGTGTTCGCCGCGGCGTCGCTCGGCGTGGTGGCCGCGTTCGCCGTGGGGCGGCGTTCCCACCGGGGCTTGGCCGGCTCGGCGCGGCGCGCCAGCAGGTTGTCGTAGTACGCCACCACGCGCGCCTGCACGTCGCGTTTCGTGTCGGTGACTTCCGCTCGAAACGGCGCGTGGCGCTGGTGGCTCTCAGTCGAGACCTGGAACCACCACCACGTCTCCGAGGGTGCTCGGTGCGACGCCTCGACGCGGCAGGTGAACGTCCGGTTCCCGTCTGCGAACGCGAACTCACTGTGTCTCTCGTCCATCACATCTCCTGGTTTGGGCATTGGAGCCGTGCCGGCTAATTACAGCGTGGACGCGAAGGGCCGGTCCAACGCGTGCCGGACCGGCCCGGGGCTCGCCGTGGCGTGCGCCACGGAATGCCGGTCGGCGTCAGCGCCCGATCGAAACGACGTGCTCGGCGGCAGGGCCCTTCTGCCCCTGCACGATGTCAAACTCGACGCGCTCGCCCTCGGCGAGTGTCTTGAAACCTTGCTTCTGGATCGCGGAGTGGTGGACGAAACAGTCCTTGGCTCCGTTCTCCGGGGTGATGAAGCCAAAGCCCTTGGCGTCGTTGAACCACTTCACGGTGCCGGTCGTACGCATTGCGGAACTCCTGCTCGGTGTCAGTCGCGACGGCCGACGCCCGCCGACGGGCGAGACGCAAAAAGGCCCCCGCGAGAGCGAGGGCCCTTGTCCGTCGGCGGTGTGTGCGCGGAGCGCACTTGTCGCACTGTAAGTCTACTCGCCGGCGCGTCCTGGCGCAACATGACACCAACACGCCGTCGGCCGCCAAACGCGGCCCGCCCGGTCGCACGTCCTTAACCCTACGGGAGATGCGTATAGACACGGAGGGAAGCGCACGAGCCAGCCAACTCACTATGACTACGGAATCAACCTCGGCTCTCGAGTCCACCTTGCACGGGCACGTCACACGCGGCGAGCTGGCCGGGTGCGTCGCGCTAGTGTGGCGGCCGGGAGAGCCGATCCGTGCAATCGTCATCGGACGGCGCGACGTCGATCGCGACTTGCCTGTCACCCGGAACACGATCTTCAGAATTGCGTCGGCGACAAAGCCCATCACGACCGTCGCCGCGTTGACGTTGCTCGACGAGGGACGGTTCCGACTCGATGATCCGATCACGACCGTTGCGCCGGAGCTCGCAGACTTGCGCGTCCTCGAACAGCCGGAAGGTCCGCTGGATCACACGGTCCCAGCCGCGCGCACGATCACGTTCCGCGATCTGCTCACGCACCGTTCCGGACTCACGTACGGCGAGTTTCATCGGGGTCCAATCCGCACGGCGTATGCGGCAACGCTCGGCGCGACGATTGACAACGACCTGTCGCCTGACGAGTGGATCGCCAGACTCGCGACGCTGCCCCTCATCGATCAGCCCGGAGCCGCGTTCCACTACAGTGTCTCCAATGACTTGCTCGGCTTTCTGCTCGCACGGATCGAAGGCACGACGCTCGGGGCGGTGTTGCGGCAGCGCGTGCTCGACCCGTTAGGCATGCACGACACCCACTTCGTCGTGCCGCCCGACAAGCGTGGTCGCCGAGCTGCGCTGACAGGCTTCGATGGCACGGGCCGACTCACGACGCTGGCGGCGGCGCCGGGCGGCCACGCGTTGGCCGAGCGGCCGGAGTCGATGACGTTCGAGTCCGGTGGTCAGGGCCTGTGGTCGACGGCCGACGACTATCTCGCGTTCGCGCGTCTCTTCGTCGGTGGCGGAGCGGTGGATGGCGTCAGCATTCTCCGGCCGCACACCTGCGCGCTCATGACGTCGAACCAGCTCACTGCCAGCCAGCGAACCGAGGCGCGGATGCTTGGACAAGCACCGTTCGCCCAAGGCCACGGCTACGGCTTCGGCGTGGCGGTGGTGATCGAGCCCGACCACGCTGATGTGCTTCGCTGTCGCGGTGGCGTGGGTACGATCGGATGGCCCGGCGCTTACGGAAGCTGGTGGCAGGCCGATCCCAACGACGGGTCGGTCCTCATCTATCTGTCACACAACATGGTGAAGCTCTCCCAGCTGGCGGAGGGCATAGGCCTCGCAACGTGGAGCGCGATCGCGACGTTCCAGGCGCTCGCGTGAATCCGCGTGTCACGGCCTGAACCGGTCTTCGATCCGGCGGAGCGCCCAGGCCGCGTGCTCGCGCACGAGCGGCTCTTCGTCGTCGAGCGCGCGCGTGAGCACGCCCGCATCGTCGGTCGTGCCGACGTTGCCTAACACGACCGCCGCGTTCCGTTTCAGTCCCCGCAGCTTCGCGCGCTTCATCGGCGAACCCTTGAACGCCGCGCTGAATTCTGAGTGCGTCATGCCTAACAGCTCCCGCGCCAGAGTCCGCGCATCGTTGGCGCCTAACGTCCCGCGCGCCATGTAGGGCGAATCCGCAGGCAGATCGCGCGCGAACCGCCCGTTCCATGGGCAAACGTCCTGGCAGATGTCACAGCCATAGAGCAGTCCGTCGATCGGCTCGCGCAGGTCGGGCGGAATGGCCCCCTTGAGCTCGATCGTCAGGTACGAGATGCATCGCCGCGCGTCGAGCACGCCCGGCGCGGACAGCGCATCGGTGGGACACGCGTCGAGACATTGCCTGCACGTGCCGCAGTGCTCCGCCTCGAACGGCGCATCCGGCTCGAGATCGATGTCGAGGAGCAGCACCCCCAGAAAGAAAAACGACCCGATGCCCCGGTTGATGAGCATCGTGTTCTTGCCGAACCAGCCGAGGCCGGCCCGCCGCGCCAGGTCGCGTTCGAGAATCGGACCGGTGTCGACGTAGGCCTTGCCGCGCACTTGCGCACCGACCCACGCGTCGACGCATGCATGCAGCGCGCGCAGCCGCTCGACCATCACGTCGTGGTAATCGTCACCGCGCGCATACCGTGCGACCGGACCGCTCGGCTCCCGGCCACCGTAGTTCATCGCGACCACGACCGCGCTCCGAGCGCCGTCGACAGGCAGCCGCGAATCCCGTCGCTTCGCCGCGCCACGCTCGAGGTAATGCATCTCACCCGCGTGGCCGGCCTGCAGCCACCCCTCGAATGTGCCGGATGTGTGCGCCGGCCCGGTCCGCGTTAGGCCCACGAGGTCGAAGCCGAGGCCGTAGGCTTGTGCCTTGATGCGTGCTTCGAGCGTGACGCCGGGCCGCGGATGCGCCGTGCGCTCCGGCATCGCACCAGCCGTCGCGGTCATTTTCCGCGCCCCACCCACCGCGCGTAGCGCACCACGTCTTCCACCGGCGGCACCACGGTGTGGTCACCGTATGCCGTGTGCATCCGCCAGCGCACGTATTTCCGCGAAGGAAGCGGGAGAAACGGGAAGCGCCGATACCAGCCGTTCGCCCGGAATCGCCACGCCACGCGAAGGAGATCGCCCGCCAGCGCTGGATTGATGGCGGCGCGACCGGCGAGCCGCAACGTGAGCCGCGTCCACATCAGACGTCGCCGCGATCCTTCGCCTTCGAGTGCGCGCGAATCAGCGTGAACAGAATCCCCGCGTATCCGACGACCATTCCTCCCTTCCACGCGATCTGTCCGAGATCAGGGTCATTCGTGTGCAGCCCCCACCCCATGAATGCTAGTCCGGCAACGGACCACGCGACGCACATGAGCGCCGTCCGCACGTGCGCCCAAAAGGAGTCACGCTCGGCCTCCAGATGCTCCTCGCGCCGCTTGCGCTCGAGCTCTTCCTGAATTTCCTGGGGTAGGGGCATCGCACTCGATTACTTCGGACGGTCGTGACGGGTCTCGTGACTATTTCTTGGTCGTCACGAGAATTGCCCCGCCCACGTAGCCGGTACCGAATCTCGTGGTGGCGTCGGTTGCGCTGATGTAGCGGATTTCCATCACGGATATCGCGTTCACGTTCACGAGGTTCTCGACCTGCCCGATTGCGACGCCGTCCACCACCACCCTTGGACGCGCGCCGGCGTCGCTGCTATCCGCCGGTGAGAATCGACCGCGCGTAGTGAGCATTTGCGGCCGCAGCTTCTGAACGACCTGGAGCGCGTTCGACGCATCGGCGGCCCGCTCGGCGATCTCCGCCGCAGTGATCACGTCCTGCTGCCGCGACGGCGCGCGCGGAGCTCCCGTCGCTGAGCTACTGCTCCCACTGCTCGAGCACCCCGAACTGACCGCTATCAGGACTGCAGCCATCAACACGCGAGCTCGCATCGTCGACCTCCCGGCAGGTGTGGGCCATGGCTCCGGATCACGCTACAGCGGACTCGGCATCACGCTCGCCATGAGGGCGCCCGTTCGCAAGGTGTGGCTCGCGAAGTGCCTGTGTTTCCACCGGGCCGCGGTGCACGAATGACGTGCCGTCGAGCCCCGGCGGGAGCTCGAGGTCCAGGGCAGCCAGCGCGCTTGGCATCACGTCCACCGTTCGCCGCGGCGTGCACGCGACTGGCTTGTTCGTGAGCAGCGGAACCAGCATGTGTTCACGGTGCAGCGCGCCGTGCGACGATACGTGCGGAATCGGTTCGTAGTGGGATCGAAAATCCCAGCCTCTGAGGGCGGACAGGATGATCTCACCTGATCGCGACGCGCTGCCCAGGCGCGCGATCTGGACGATGGCGTCGGGGTAGTCCGATGACGCCGTCACGTCGTAGGCGTCCGCGTCGCTCAGTCCCGTGTGCGGTCCGATACCGAGTGGGTCCCCGGTGACGGTCTGGTAGCTGTAGCTGTCGCTTCGCGCGATGATCGTCGCTGTTCCGCGCGACCGGCTTCGCACCTCGCACTCCTCCGGGGAGAGTGGAAGGATGAGGAGGTCGACCGACGGTCGGTCGAGCAGCGATGTGACCAGCTCTGACCACCGCGGCGCAAGCGATGGCCACCACGGGCGTTCGGGGCGATCGAGCTCGAGATAGATGTGCGCCATCGCGTTCCCGCTCACCATCACGGCGGCGTCGCGTCCGCCAGCGAAGGTCCACGGATGCGTGACGATGTCATGGCCCCATGATCGCAGCAGCGACGCGAGATCGTCGTGGGCGGTCACCGGCGAGTGTCCGTGATCGCTCACGATCCAGAGATGGGTCGAGTCCCAACGCCCGCCGCGCTCAGCGTCCCAGCGAATCTCGGCCACAGTCGCGTCGAGGATTCGCATGGCCTCGTGCACGGCGGGCGAATCATGACCTGTTGAATGGGATGCCTTGTCGATCCCGGGGAATGCAGCGAAGGCGACACGCGGTCGCTGCTCGCGGATGTGGCGCGCGACCTTTGCCCCTACCTGTCGATCGATCTCGAGCCAACCGGCAAGGTCTCCGGTGAAATGCGTTCGTGCCGCCCGCGCCGCGAACGCGACGCCACGCCCGATTCGATCGCCTCGACGGAGCCCCCGACCTATCACGCTGAGGGCGCCAAGCGCCGGACCAGCGAGCTCGAACAGCGTTGGCGCCGACGGGTCGAGGTCACTGTCGACGTAGCGCATCTCGGTGCCGACGTAGCTGCGGCAATTGCTGAATCCACGCGCGGTCTTACGCGTCCGATCGAACCAGCGTAATCCCGGCAATCCGAGCGGCCCGGGATAGCGTCCGAGCAGGAAGGGCGTGTAGGCCGGACCCGTGACCGATGGGAACGCCGTGGTGACGGTGCTGAACGAGCCTTCTTCGCGGAGTCGAGCCAGCGCGGGGAGAAAGCCGTTGTCTATGGCGCGTTCGAGAACATCCGGACGTGCTCCATCGGCGAGAAGAATGATGACAGACAAGGGTCGATCGAGCGGGTTTCGGTACGAGATTCGAGGGAAATCTGCCTCGTGCATGCTTGCCAGATCGTGACCCGTCAGTGGCGCCGCTGGTCTCGACCTAGATAAACTCTTCTGCTCGGCGTATGCCGTGCCAGCGGTAATTCCGTGGATTCGAGTGAAATGGCCAAACGCAATCAGAGATCCAACGCTTCACAAATTACGCCGACGCAAGACGATGGACCCAATCGGCCTCAACAGGCGTCGGCGGCGCCAGCGCGACGCCGGCCGGGTCGCGGGCCGCGAACCGCCTCGGGAAAAAAGGCTGACCCGACGCTCATGGCGGACGCCGCGCAGAACGCCCTCGAGGGCCTGCGAGAGAGGACGGAACAGGGTCACTTGAAGGCAGGTCGTACACCGCCGTCGCAGGTCCCAACGCTGACGAGCGCGGGAGCCTCGCGCGAAGTCGACGACTCCATTCGCAGTCCCTATGCCGTTGTGACGGAGGACGAGAAGCTCCTGCAGCAGGCCGGGCGCTTCGATGACTTCACGCGCACCGACCCGTGGCGGGTGCTCCGCATAACGAGTGAATTCATCGAGGGCTTCGATACCCTCGCGTCGGTCCAGAAGGGCGTGACCGTCTTCGGCTCGGCGCGGACGGGCCCGGACGATCCGCAGTACCAAAACGCGACCGAGGTCGCGCGACTTCTCGCGGAAGCAGGCTTCGCGATCATCACGGGTGCTGGCCCCGGAATCATGGAAGCCGCGAACAAGGGTGCGCGCCTGGGGCATGGCAGGTCGATCGGCTGCAACATCGAGCTCCCGTTCGAGCAGGGGGCGAATCCGTACGTGGATACGCTGGTGAACTTCCGCTACTTCTTCGTGCGGAAGACGATGTTCATCAAGTATTCCGTCGCATTCATCATCTTTCCTGGGGGCTTCGGAACGCTTGATGAGCTGTTCGAGGCGCTGACGCTCATTCAGACCGGCAAGATTTACCAGTTCCCGGTTATTCTGTTTGGTCGCCACTACTGGGCTGGTCTCGTGCGTTGGTTGCAGACACGGGTGCTTGGCGAAGGGAAGATCTCACCCGGCGATATCGATCTCATGTTGCTCACCGACGATCCCGCCGAAGCCGCGGCGGCCGTCGTCTCGGCGTACGAGTCGCAGGTTGGCACCGCGCGCGCTCGGCTGGAGGGGGAATGAAGAAATCCGGGAAGCGGGGGAAGAAGAGCCCGAACAGGGAACTGGGAACTGGGAACGGCAAGAAAATGGAATCTCGACCGCGCGGCTTGAAGAGCTCGCGGCCGGGCAAGACCATCAAGCGCTCATCCGCCGCCGGCCCCAAGGCAGATCAGAAGCGTGCGGCAGAGGAACGCGAGCACGCTGGCGTGCAGCACACGGCGCACGACACGAGCCGCTTTTTGCGAGGCCAGCGCATCGATCCTCGTCGGATCGACGGAACGGAGCGGGTCACGGACCTGATCGATGGGACGTTCCTCGCCTACAACGCCGCGCGCCTTCGCGAGGCCTGTCAGCTCTTCACGCAGAAGATGCTCGAGCCCGACGTGACGATCGGCATGACGCTCACGGGCGCGCTGACGCCCGCGGGGCTCGGCATGGCCGCGCTCATTCCGCTCATCGAGGCCGGCTTCGTCGACTGGATCATCTCGACGGGCGCGAATTTGTACCACGACACGCACTTCGGGCTCGGGCTGGCGATGCATCGCGGCAACGCCCAGGAGTCGGACGTGGTGCTCCGCGAGGAGGGCGTCGTACGGATCTACGACATCTTCTTCGACTACGACGTGCTCCTCTCGACCGATGCGTTTTTCCGAAAGATCATCCAGGGACCGGAGTTTCAGCGGCCGATGTCGAGCGCGGAGTTTCACAACCTGTGTGGCAAGTACGTCCGCGAACGGGAGAAGGCGTTAGGCATCGGTCAGAAGTCGCTGTTGTCCGCCGCATTCGCGTGCGGCGTGCCGATCTACACGTCGTCGCCCGGCGACTCATCGATCGGCATGAACGTCGCGGCGCTCGCGCTCGACGGCAACCGATGTGTCATCGACCCGAACGCCGACGTGAACGAGACGGCGTCGATCGTGCTCGGCGCGAAACGCGGCGGCGGTCGGAGCGGTGTGCTGATCGCGGGCGGCGGCAGCCCCAAAAACTTCATGCTGCAGACGGAGCCACAGATCCAGGAAGTGTTAGGCATCGACGAGAAGGGCCACGACTTCTTCCTGCAGATCACCGACGCCCGCCCCGACACCGGGGGTCTGTCGGGTGCGACCCCGGCGGAAGCGGTGAGCTGGGGGAAGATCGATCCCGATCGTCTGCCTGACGCGGTGGTGTGCTACCTCGATTCCACGGTGGCGCTGCCGCTCCTGACGTCGTACGCGCTGGCCACTCGTCCGAAGCGCCCGCTGCGCCGCCTGTTCGATCGGCGTCGCGAGCTGATGGATCTGCTGCGCGACGAGTACGATCGCGCGGGTGGTGAGCCCAAGGTTGCCGAGGACGCGGATGCGAAGCTGCCGATGCATCGATAGGCGGCAGGCGGCAGGCGGCTTGCAGCGAGCGGCCTATCCCGCCTCCATTCCCCGCCGGACAGCGCGGACAAAATTTGTGCGAGAGTAGTCGCCACCGGAGAGATAGCCCGGCACCGACTCTCCCCCGAACACCTCACGAACGATCGCCGCATCGGGAGCGCCCGAGGCAATACGCCGTTCGATCATCGCGATCATCTCTTCGGTCCAGTCGGCCTTCGCCCGAAGCAGTGGGGTCGGGTTCGGCACGTAGCCCCGGTGTGCGTCGAACAGCCGCGCCGGGCCTAACGCGGCGATCTCGCGCAACGTCCTGACGAGCACTCTCGGATCCTCGCCGGGATGTGCAATACGAACCTTGACCCCCAGATAGAGGTCCCCGCCGAACAGTGTACCGTCGGCCTCGTCCCACACGATGTGATGGTCGGAGCAGTGCCCGGGCGCAGCGACGAGCCTCCACCGGTCGCTTTCGAACGGCGCGACCGGAGAACGAAGTGGTGGCGCCGAACCCCACGTGAAACGGCGGTAGGCCCGGATCGGCGCCGGGGACCGCATCTTCGCCAGCGTTTCGCTCGACGCTGCGATCGGTATCCCCCGGCGCGCGACGCGCTCCACGTTTCCCGCGTGATCCTCGTGGTAGTGCGTGATGACCAAACCACCCGGCCGCGCGCGCTCGAGTATCGCGTCCATCGCCTTCCGTGCCGCATGGAAGCCGCAATCCACGAGGATACCGCTGACCAGATAGGCGCTCGCCGAATAGCCGATGATCCGGCTCGCGGCGCTCGACATCTCGAAGCGTGTAACATCCCCGTGTTGCTCGACTTGTAGCATGTCGCGGTGTCGGCTGCCGGGGTCGCCCGTAATTGCTTCGTCCGGGCGCGCGGCTTAGTTTATCGGTGGGAGTAGCGCCCGGCTCGAAAGGCCGGGCGCTCCACTTTTCTGTCGGTGTGGCTGTCTCTTGCGGGGCTTGCGATGATCGAAGAGCTGAAGCAGAAGCTGGGCGACGAGGTCCAACGTCTACAACACGAGCTGAACGTCGTCCTTCCGGCGGAGATTCGGAAGGCGGTGGAGCTCGGCGACCTGCGCGAGAACAGCGAGTACAAAGCCGCCCTCGAGCGCCAGCAGTTCGTGCAGGCCCGACTCGGACAGCTCCGGCAGCGGCTCAGCAAGCTGGCACAGATCGACCTCACGCAGATCCCGACCGACAAATGCGGCCTCGGATCGCGCGTCGTCGTCGAGGACCAACAGACGAAGTCGACGGAGACCTACAGTCTCGTCTTCGGTGACTCGGTCGAGTTCGAGGAGGGTCACGTGAGCATGGGCTCGCCGATTGGGCGCGCGCTCGTCGGGAAAGGCGTGGGTGACGACATCATCCTCAAGTTGCCCGCCATGACTCGCCGGCTACGTATCGTCGAGCTGGTGACCATCCACCAGGGCGCGGTGGAGTAACCCTCGAGCCCCAGCCGTGAAGCCACGAGCCCTCAGCCGGCAGGCGAGGGCTCGTGTGCTTCGTGGGGTACTCCGAAGAGTCCCTCGATTTCCGCCTCGTACCTGGCGATCTCGGATCGAGCGCGCGCGTTGTCCCAGCCCAGCCGGCCCGCCAGGATCGCGGTCGCCACGCGTGCGGCCGACCGCCCGTGATCAGCGACCTCGAACGCAAGGTGCAGTCGCCTGACCAGGATATCCGAGAGCGTCATCGCCATCTCGCGCTCGACCGCGTACACGACTTCGGCCAGCAGATACGGAAGCTCCCGCACGATGCGGCGTGCGAGCGCCGGTTCTGCCGTCGTGAGTGCAGCCACCTCGCGCCACCGCGAGCCGTGCGCTTCCACGAGCCGGCGCGCAACCGCCGAATCGCCCACCTCCAGTTCGGCCGCGCGGAGCGCTTCGTCGAACGAACGGACGTCGCCTCCGGGCAACGGCACTGCGTTCGTCTTCGCTCGTCTTCGCCGTCTGCCCAACGATCCTTCGACGACGTCGACGACTTCCGCGGCCATCGATCGATACGTCGTCAGCTTGCCTCCGGAGACCGAGATCATGCCTGACGCGCTCTGATCGATGCGATGCTCGCGTGACGCGCGCGCGGGATCACCGGTGAACCCGGACGCGACCAGCGGGCGAATCCCCGCCCACGCCGCGACCACGTCGGCCGGCGTTAGGCGCGCGGCGGGAAAGAAGTGGTTGGCCGCCGCCAGCAGGTACTCGACGTCCTCGCGAGATGCTCGCACCCGGTCCGGTACCTCGTCGGTCGGCGTATCGGTGGTCCCGACGATCGTCGTGCTGGTGGAGGGCAGAGCAAACATGACCCGACCATCGATCGGTGAGAGCAGGGTGAGGGCGGCGTGCGTTGCCAGTCGCTCGCGCGGAACGGCAATGTGCACGCCCTTGGTCGCGCGAACGGCATGCGCTCGGGCGTCGCCATCCATGGCCCGCAAGGTGTCGGTCCAGGGCCCGGTCGCGTTCACGACCACGCGTGCTCGTACGGACACTTCCGCCTCGTCGCCATCGTGGCGAACGATGGCTCCCACTATTCGTTCGCGCTCACGGATCAGGCGGACGACCGCCGCGTGGTTCACCGCAGCGCACCCGAGCTCCTCGGCCGCGATCACGTTCGCCAGCGTGAGCCGAGCATCGTCGGTCGATGCGTCGTAGTAGCTCGCGCCCCCAACCAGATTCAACCGGCTGAGAGCCGGCTCCTCGCCCCAGGTCTCCTTCGCCGTGAGCAGGCGGTGACCCTTCACGTTGCGAAACACGGCCAGCGCGTCGTAGATGAACAGGCCGGCGCCGAGCTTCCATAGGGGCACCCGGGCGTCGCGATAGACGGGCCACGTGAACCTGAGCGGTCGCACCAGGTGCGGCGCGATACGGAGTAGCGTGCGTCGCTCGCGGCTCGACTCGAACACGAGATGCAAATGGCCATGCTCGAGATAACGAACCCCACCGTGGACGAGTCGCGACGACCGGCTGGACGTTCCACTCGCGAAGTCATCTCGCTCCACGAGCGCCGTCTTGAGACCGCGCATCGCCGCGTCGCGAGCGATGCCGGCGCCGGTGATGCCGCCCCCGACGACGAGCACGTCGAACTGTTCCTCTCGAAGTCGCGCCAGGCGCTCGCCGCGCGTCGTCATCAGTGAGCGCGGGTCACGATTTGCGCCGCGAGCGCGATGAGTGGGACGCGAGGTACCGCGAGCGATTCAGGGAGACCGACCACGGTGCGTCGCGTTGGGTCATTGAGCACTGCGCCAGCTTGCCGCCGGACGCTCTCGTTCTCGACCTTGCGGCAGGAACTGGCCGCCACGCCGAACCCATCGCGCGCCTCGGACGCACCGTCATCGTTATGGACTTCGCCCAGCGTGCGGTCGCTGCCGCGGTAGCTCGATACGAGCGCATCCTCGGCGTCGTAGCGGATGCCAATGCGTTGCCCTTCGGCTCCGAGGTGTTCGACGCCATCGTCTGCGTCAGCTTTCTCGATCGTTCCCTGTTCAGCGCGTTCGCCGATCTGCTGAAACCGGGCGGCGTACTCGTGTACGAGACGTTCACGCGCGCCCATCTGGACCTGGTCGCGCGCGGTCGTGCCCGCGGGCCGCGGAACCCCGCCTACCTCCTTGAAGGAGGCGAGTTGCCGAGGCTCGTCGCTCCGCTGGTCGTCCAGGAGCAAGAGGAAGGGCTGGTGGTCGATGACGCGGGTGAACGGCACGTGGCTCGCGTTATGGCCCAGAAGCGATAGGCGGGGTCAAACGGCACGGCGTATGTTCACGCCATCGACACGTGGAGCGGAAGGGAAGACGGTGAACCTCCCCGATTCGACCGCCCTCCTCGCTCAGCGATAGGGTCCAATCACATACGCCGTATCGGCAGCGTTTATCGTGCGCCGCAGTCGATACCAGGTGCGATTGCCGAAGCGGGCGCGCAGTCGCTCGTTGCGTTCGTCACCATAGTCGATGGCGAACACCACGGGGCCGCTCAGGCGTCCTTCCGGGTCGAAGCGCTCGCGCGAAAGAAACATCGCGAACGGAAGCGTCCCGAGCCCGTCGCGCCGCAGTTCGCTGAGGCAGCCCTGGCCGTGTTCGGCTTTCTCGGCGAACGACACCCTCGCGCCGGGAAACGGGCGGGCCGGGCCTGCGGCCATCACCTGTCGCCTCAGACGCTCCACGGGATCCTCCGACGTGGAGGGCCGCGCGTCGATGTCGTCCAGCGAGGCCTGGATCGCGCAGGCGTCCCAGTTGTTGACCACCAGATCGGCTCGTGCGGGACGGAGCCCGATCAGGCGCAGCCGCGTGAGCAGCCGCGCACGCCACGTCTCGTTCACGAACACGAGCGCGTTGTCTATCCGCGACGATGCTACGAGCGACTCCACGTCGAGGCGATCGGGGCCGCCCGAGAGATGGAGGCCATTGGCACGATCGCGAACGCCACTCTGCGCCTGCGGCGAAAGCCATGGGCGCCACGCGACGAGCGTGCAGAGAGGAATCACCAAACGCACCCACCGCCATCTCGCATTTCTGGGTCGGCTGATCACGGCCTGCGCCGCGAACCAGACAAAAGCAGGGATGGAAGCGATCAGATATCGTGGACCGCGCGCGAAGTAGGACTCCCCCCCGTATGCGACATAGCCAGCGATCGTCACCATCATGAGGCCGAAAAGAAGCATGTCCCACCGCGATGGGTGCCGCGCGAGCGCTAACATCCCCGCGGCGACGAGGGCGAGCGCCGGAACCGGCCACTCGAACAGCGCGGTGCTCAGACGCAACAGCTTGCCCGAGGTCTGAATGAGGCCGATCGTCGGCGTGAGCACGAAGCCGCGCGGCGTCATGTGAAAGCCCGGCCGATGCTCGGGCCCGTTGAGCGCGTCGTACGCGAACAGGAACGGATTACCCGTCGTTCGCGCGTTCGCGAGAAGGAGCACCGCGAGCGGAATGGCCCCCGCTGCGATCTGCACCACGAGCGAGCGACGGTGAAGGGACGTTCGCGCGTTCGTCAGTTGGAACACGCCGACGACGACGCCGACGAGTGCGGCGTCGTATGGCCGGATCGCGGCCGCCGATGCCACGGCAACCCCGATCAGGGCGGCGGAACGAGCGATCGTGCGCCCATCGCTCGACGAGACCCATGTCGGAAGCGCCGAAAGCGCCAGCACGAGCAGCGCGACCACGCTGATGTGGTTCTCCTGACTGGAGCCGAGGAAAAGCAGCCATGGGCTGACCGCGAGCATGATCGCGGTCCAGCGCGCTGGCGCGTCCGCCATGACCCCCGCCACAAGACGGTAGAACCACACGACTGTCAGCGCCGTGAGCAGCGGCGCGACGAGCCACTCGATTCCGAACCGCATCGGCACCGCGAGAACGAGCGGCCACCCCACCGGAAACTGCGAGAACCACCGGCCGCTCGCGTCGAGCGCCTCCGGCGTATTGAAGAACTCGCGCTGCGCTTCGGGAACGGCAAAGAGGCGTCCGGACGCGAGGAGCCGTGCCTGAAAGCGCATTGACATCGAGTCGCCGGTCGCGGCCTGCGCGGCGAAACAGTACTGCGCGAGGAAGGCGCAGAAGGCGAACACGACGAGTGCCATGCCCCATTCGAACGCGCGCCGTGACGGTCGCCCGATCAGCTGCGTCGCTCGATCGACCAGCTGATCGACCTGCTCCCGGCCCACTGCGGCAATCAGCACGGCGACAGCGATGATCGCCGCCACGGCTGTCGCCCACTCGCGCACCGGCTTCCATTGTCCCGGCGTGCCCTGCAACCAGTCGCCGACGGGAAAAATGCCGAAGACCATGATGAACGCGCCGCCGAGCACCAGCGACGTCGTCGCGATGAACGAAAGAAGCCGGTGAGTCTCGCTCACCGGCGTCTGGGTTGGGTTCTCGGGCCCGCGTCGTCTGTTCGGGTGAGTCGCGGATTTGTCGGCGCGGCGTTGACGTTTTCTCGCGCTCATGTATCCGGGTCGTTGTGCGCGGTTCGGCGGGACCAGGGTTGACGGAAAGCAATTTCAGTCGCGCATCGTGAGCGCGCAACGGCGGACAATCGTAAGGCTGCCGGCGGCCAGCAACGCCGCGTCGGCAGCGAGGACGAGTAGCCTAACGCGCGTGACGGTGCGGGCGGTGGGAGCGGTGCGCGGTGTCGTCCACGCCCGGCAGGTGCCGGATCGCGGCCAGCAGGTGCTCCGCCGATCTGCACATCGCAACGGTCGCCTGGAGTTCTTGCGTCCTGCGCCTCGATCGTTGCCGGAGTCAGGTCGGACACGTGCCCACCGCGCGGGATGCGCCATCGCGCGCGCTGCCCTTCACAAACGTGCCGCACATTGCACACCACCGACGGGCTTGCAGCCGCAGGACCTGTCACGAAGCAAACCGCCACTCACGATGCGAGATTCGCGCCCCACGGAGACCGATAGGCAGGGATATGAAGGACGTCTCGCCGAAGTCGGACCTGGCGCGCGCAGCGCTCGACCGCTATCTCCGCGACCATGCCGGATGACCCTCACGCTAGCCGCGAACACGAAGCCGCTCAGGCGGAGGATCTTCGCGCCAGCGCGGAAGAACGTCGCGAGCTCGCGGAGGCGGAACGCGAGAGTCGAAGCGCCATCCAGGATGGCGCTGACGCGGCGCGGGCCGCAGCCGAATCGGAGCGCTCCCGGGCCGAAGCCGGACGCGCCGAAGCCGAGTCGATGCGAGAGGCGGCCGAGACCGCGCGCGCGGCGGCGGAGGGACTACGCGCCGAACGCGAGACCGTTCGGGAGATGCAGGAACGCATTCGCGGTGACGCGGAAACCGTCCGGCTGCTCGCGGAACAGGCTCGGAAAAGTGCTGAAGAGGCGCGCCAGGCCGTTGAGGAACAACGCTCGATCGCTGAAGAGATGGAAGCGACGCGCCTGCGCATTCAGTCGGTCATCGACTCGTTGCCCGAGGGTGCTCGTCCACGGAAGGCCCGAGAGTGAGGAGCTGATGCCTCATGCCAAAGCGGTCGCATTGCGCATCCGCGGGGTTGATGCTGTTTGCGGACGCAAATCGCGTTTCTGGCCTCGAACGGCACGGCGGCGGACGCGCTTCCGACAGTCCCCAGCAGGAAAACGGTGGCACTTCAACGACTTAAAGAGCTGAGTACTTTTCCGCCATGGCAACATTTGGCAATGGCCGCCGCGTTGCGATCGTCGCCGGGGTGCGGACTCCTTTCGCCCGTTCGGGGACCGCGCTGAAAACCATCTCCGCCATAGATCTCGGGAAGACGTGCGTAGCGGAGCTGATCCAGCGCACGAGCCTCGATGGCCACGACGTCGAGGCGCTGGTCTTTGGAACGGTCGTCCCATCGGTGCTCGCGCCTAACATAGCGCGCGAGGTTGCACTGTTACCCATGTTGCCGAAGGGCGTGCAGGCCGTGACCGTGAGCCGCGCGTGCGCCTCGGCTAACCAGGCGATCACCGACGCGGCCGACCAGATCGCGCTCGGACATGTCTCGGTTGCTATCGCCGGCGGCGCGGAATCGCTGTCCAACGTCCCGATTCTACACTCGCGCGGATTCTCCGACGCTCTGGTCACTGCGTCCCGCGCCAAGACGATCGGCAGCCGAGTGAAGGCGCTCTCGCGGATACGCCCCAGGGACCTCGTGCCGATCACGCCCGCCATCGCCGAGCCGTCGACGGGTGAGACGATGGGGCAGTCGGCGGAAAAGATGGCGAAGATCAACCATGTGAGCCGCGACGAGCAGGATCAGTTTGCCCTCAGATCGCATCGCCTGGCGGCGGCCGGCACCAAGGATGGTCGGCTCACCGCGGAGATCGCGCCGACCTACGTGCCGCCGAAATACGACCTGGTGATCGGCGCCGACAACGGCATCCGCGACGACACGAGCATCGACCAGCTCGCGGCCTTGAAGCCAGTGTTCGATCGACGGTATGGATCGGTTACGGCCGGCAATTCGTCGCCGCTCACCGACGGGGCGGCAGCGATTCTCCTCATGAGCGACGATCGTGCGCGTGCGCTGGGCTATACGCCGCTGGGGTTCATCCGCTCGTACGCATACGCCGCGCTCGATCCCGGCGAGCAGCTGCTGCAGGCGCCGGTGCTGGCCGCGCCCGTGGCGCTTCGACGCGCCGGGCTCTCGCTGCGGGATATCGACCTCGTGGAGATGCACGAAGCGTTCGCGTCCCAGGTGCTCTCGAACCTGCGCGGCTTCGAGTCGAAAGCCTGGGCCGAGCGAGCGGGGTTCTCCGAGCCGGTGGGCGAGGTGGATCGTGCGCGATTGAACGTCATGGGTGGCTCGATCGCGATCGGGCATCCCTTCGGCGCGACCGGAGCCCGCATAACGACGACGCTGCTCAACGAGCTGGGTCGACGTGGTGGACAATTCGGGCTCATGACAGTGTGCGCCGCTGGCGGAATGGGGTTCGCGATGGTCGTGGAACGTCAATGAGCTCACGCCGCGAATGACATCTGCGCTCACGACCGACGTCCGCGACGGCATTGCCGTCGTGACGCTCGACGTGCCTAACGCTCCGGTCAACACGTTCGCGCGGTCGGTCCGCGACGAGTTTACGGCCCTCCTCGACCGCCTCGAGCGCGACGAGTCTATTCGTGCCGCCGTCGTGCGAAGTGGTAAGCCCGACGTGTGGGTGGCGGGTGCCGACATCGAGGAATTCCTCGGCATCGAGACCTCGTCGCAGGCCGAGGCGCTGAGCCGCGACGGGCATGCGCTGTTGGAGCGACTCGAGAAGCTCAAGACGCCGGTCGTTGCCGCGATCAGCGGTGCGTGCCTCGGCGGTGGCCTCGAGGCGGCGCTCGCGTGCGCCTACCGCGTGGGCGCCGACACGCCGAAAACGGTGTTCGGCCTCCCGGAAGTGCAGCTCGGGCTCATTCCCGGAGGCGGAGGAACGCAGCGGCTTCCGCGCCTCGTTGGCCTCGAGGCGGGTTTGGACATGATCCTCACCGGCCGAAACATCCGCGCGCGCAACGCGCTGCAGATGGGGCTCATTCACGAGCTCGTGCACCCGGCGATCCTCGACGAGATAGCGATCGAGCGGGCGAAGGCGCTTGCCGATGGCACGTTGAAGCGAGGCATGGCAGGCGGCCCACATGGCCCGCGCCATGTGCTCCTGGACGAGAACCGTGTCGGCCGAGCGCTCGTCTTCCGCCAGGCGCGCGAACGGATCCTCGCGCGCACGCGCGGTCACTATCCAGCGCCACTCGCCGCACTCGACGTGGTGGCGACGGGCTATACGCACGGCACCGACCGCGGATTCCGGGAGGAGGCGCGACTGTTCGGCGAGCTCGCGGTGAGCGAGGTGTCGCGGCAGCTCGTCTTCCTGTTCTTCGCCACGACCGCGCTGAAGAAGGATCCAGGTGTAGCGGAGCCGGCGCCCGCGCCACAGTCGGTCCAGAAGCTCGGCATTCTGGGCGCGGGGTTCATGGGCGCAGGCATCGCGTCCATCGCGGCGCAGCAGGGCACGCTGATTCGGCTCAAGGATGCGGACCCTGGCCGGGTCGGGAAGGGACTCGCCGCGGCGCGCGAGGTGCTGCGCGATCGCCTAACGAAGAAACAGATCACCCGCCAGCAGCTCGATGACTACATGACGCTCATCGGCGGGACGACCGACTACTCCGGATTTCGCAACGTCGATCTCGTCATCGAGGCGGTGTTCGAAGACCTTGGCGTGAAGCAGGCGGTCCTGCAGGAGACGGAAGCCGTGACGCCGGCCAACGCGATCTTTGCGTCGAACACGAGCACGATTCCCATCGCGCAACTCGCGTCAGTGTCCTCGCGTCCACAGCGAGTCATCGGCATGCACTTCTTCTCGCCGGTGCCCAAGATGCCGCTGCTCGAGGTGATCGTTACCCCGCAGACGAGCCGGGAGGTGACGACGACCGTCGTGGGATACGGCAAGACGTTAGGCAAGACGGTCATCGTGGTGAACGACGGTCCGGGCTTCTTCGCCAACCGGATTCTCGCGCCGTACATCAACGAGGCCGGCATCCTGCTGGACGAGGGCGTGGCCATCGACGCGATCGACCGGGCGCTCGTGGAATTCGGCTTTCCCGTCGGGCCGATCACACTGATCGACGAGGTGGGGCTCGATATTGCCGGCAAGTCGGGCGCGATCATGCTCGAGGCGTTTGGCACCCGAATGGCGCCGTCGCAGTCGCTCACGCGCGTTGTCGCCGCCGGTCGGACCGGGCGGAAAGGGAAGAAAGGATTCTACCGGTACGACGAGACCGGAAAAAAGCGCGGGGTCGATCCGTCGGTGTACGAGCTTCTGCCGACCGGGCAACGGCGAACCGAGGTACCCTCGGACGAGATTCAGCGCCGCTGCGTGCTGGCGATGGTGAACGAAGCGGTGCGGTGCCTCCAGGATGGCATCCTTCGCACCTCGCGTGATGGCGATGTCGGCGCGGTGTTCGGTATCGGGTTTCCACCATTCCGCGGCGGTCCGTTCCGCTACGCCGACTCGCTTGGCACCGAACGAGTGGTGCGGGCGTTGGAGGGCCTGAACTCTGATCGCGCGCCCCGCTTTGCACCTGCGCAACTGCTCATCGAGATGGCTCGCGGGGGCCGCCGGTTCTACCCGGAGCGCGGCCATCCCTTCCCGGGCTAAATTTGACGTTCGCTCGCTTTCGCGTTCACGCTAACGAGGCTGCATGCTGAGGAAGACGCTGCTCTATCTCTCGAATCAGCAACGAGTCTTCACGTTCGTCCGGCGAAATCGCCTTGCCCGCCGCATGGCGTCTCGTTTCGTCGCGGGGGAAACGATCGACGAGGCGATCCCCGCAGTCCGCGCGCTCAATGCGCGAGGCATCACGGCATCGCTGGACTTGCTCGGCGAGAGCGTGCATCACGAGGAAGAGGCGCGTGCGACGGCACGTTCGTACCTCGAGATTCTCGATCGGATCAACGCGGAGAAACTCGACGCGAACGTGTCGCTCAAGCTCACGGCAATGGGCCTCGATGTCTCTGAAGACCTCTGTGTTGCCAACGTGCAGATGGTGCTCGAGCGCGCGCGGGACTACGACTCGTTCGTTCGCCTCGACATGGAGAGCAGTGAGTACACGGAGCGGACGCTCCAGATGTTCGAGCATCGACTTTATCCGTCGTACCCGAAGAACGTCGGCATCGTGCTGCAGAGCTATCTGCGACGCACCGTTGCCGATGTCGAGCTCGCGAATCGTCTCGGATGCCGGGTCCGGATCTGTAAGGGCGCGTATCAGGAGCCGGCGTCGGTGGCCTTCCCGGACAAGCGCGATGTTGATCAGACGTACGTGCAATGCATGCACGCGCTGATGACCGACGGCAATTATCCCGGGCTGGCCACGCACGACGAGCGCATCATTGCCGAGGCGAAGCGGTTCGCGACCGAACGAAAGATCCCCGCGGACCGATATGAGTTTCAGATGCTCTACGGTGTGCGGCGCGATCTGCAAGACCGTCTCGTGCGCGACGGCTATCGCATGCGGGTCTATGTGCCGTTCGGCACCCAGTGGTATCCGTACCTCATGCGGCGCCTGGCCGAGCGGCCGGCGAACGTCGCGTTCATGACGGGCAACGTCGTGAAAGAGATGCTGCACAGGCGGTAGCGCATGTCCGGCCGATTCCTTCCTCCCGATCACTCGCGCGGTGACGCGAATACGATCGGCGGTTACGCGGCGGTGCACTCGAGGCCCGCGGCATTCGAGGGGTCGGATGGGATGTCCTACAGCGTCGAGATCGTAGTGGACGAGACCGAGATTGTCGGTCGTCCGTACGGCGCGTATTTCCTCTTCATGCGCTGGCGTCGCATCGGCGCGCAGGGCATCGAGGGCCACCTCGAGACCGACTACCTCGCCTATGGCGCCAGCGAGGACGCGGCGCGCACGAGCGTCGGCGCGATGACGCTCAACGACGTCAAGGCGCTGCTCGAGAGTCTCATTCGCGAACAAGCGACAAATCGACCTTCCCGACGCTGGTGGGACGCGATGAGGGACGAATGAGTGGTCGCCGGCTGGCCCGCTGATGCAAGGGACCGTGTTGTCCGGCACCGGTGGCGTCTGGCGTGTTCTCGGCCTCGACGGCGTGACGTATGAATGTGCGTTGCGCGGAAAGCTCAAGCAGGGAGGGCTCAAGCTCGCGGTTGGCGATGACGTGGAGCTGGAACGAGGCGACCGTGGCGAGGCCACTGCGATCGGGTCGATTCTGCCGCGCCGGTCGAAGCTCGCCCGGCGGTCGCCCGGAGGCGGCCGCGGCGAGCGCATCGTTGCCGCGAACGTCGATCAGGTCGTCGTCATATTCGCGCTGGTGAAACCGACGCCGCACCCGCGAATGCTGGATCGCTTTCTCGTCATCGCCGAGTCGAACGAGCTCGCGGCACGAATCGTCGTGAACAAGGTCGACCTCGCGAGTGAAGCCGACGCCGAAGCGCTATTTGCGGATCATGTGCGCGCTGGCTACCCGCTGCACCTGACCAGCACGAAGGATGGCGGACGTGGTCTCGAGGCGCTGCACGATGCGTTGCAGGGCAGGACGTCGGCACTCACGGGCCCATCGGGTGTCGGAAAATCGTCACTGATGAACGCCTTGTATCCGGGGCTCAGGCTGCGCGTTGGCGAGATCAGCGAATCGGTGAACAAGGGCAGGCACACCACGGTGGGCGCGCTGCTTCATCCATTGCCGGACGGCGGATTCGTCGCGGACACGCCGGGGCTACGCGAGATCGGGTTGTGGGGTCTCGAACCGTCGGAGGTCGCTGACTGCTTTCCCGAGTTCCGTTCCCTGACGGCGCTCTGCCGGTTCGCGGATTGCACGCACACAGTCGAGCCGGGGTGTGAGGTGCTCGATGCGCTGGCGCGGGGCGAAGTCAGCGCGACCAGGCACGAGAGCTATGTCAAACTCAGAGAAGAGGTGGAAGAGGCGGCGAGACTGTGGTAGCAGGAGAAGAACTGGTAACAGGTTACTGGAACAGGTAATTGGTTACTGGTACAGGTTACTGGTTATGCGAAACCTCTGGACGCTCATCTCACAGAGAGGCGTCCCGAGGGTTCAAATCACTGATAACCCATTCCAGTAACCAATTACCTGTTCTGTTGCGCCCTCACGCCTCGTTAGGGCGAAAGTCTGGAAATCTCCCAACCCCGCTCGCCACGTCGATAGAGCAATCGGTCGTGCAGGCGATCGGGTCGCCCTTGCCAGAGCTCGATCTCGTCCGGCGCGACACGAAAGCCCCCCCAATGCGGTGGCAGCGGAACATCGCCGTCTGGAAAGCGTCCGATGACGTCCTGCACGCGCGCCTCGAGCTCTTCGCGACTCGCGAGCACCGCGCTCTGATGCGACGCCCACGCCCCGAGCCGGCTGCCGAGTGGGCGCGTGCGAAAATAGGCATCCGACTCCTGCGTGCTCACCCGCGAGACAGATCCCGTGATGCGAACCTGCCGCTCGATCTCCTTCCACAGAAACGTCAGCGCGGCGAGCGGATTCTCGGCGAGCTCCGCCCCCTTTCGACTGCGGTAGTCCGTGTAGAACGCGAATCCGTTCGCGTCTACACCCTTGAGCAGGACGATGCGCGCAGACGGCACGCCGTCTCGCGTAGCCGTGGACAAGGTCATCGCGTTAGGCTCGGGCACTCGCGCGGCGGCCGCGTCGGCGAACCACCGCTCGAATTGCCGAATGGGGTCCGCGTCGACGTCGCGCTCATCGAGCGTGGCCAGCGCATAGTCGCGGCGTAGCGCCGCGAGATCGAGAGTCGTCATGACAGGTTCACTCGTGACGTAGAAGCTCGGGAACGATCTCGGCAGCCGGTCCGCGCAGCACCGCGGTCGCCACGTCGGTGATCGGTGTGCTGTCCACGTTGATTTCGATGATGGCTCCGCCGCCACGACGCGTGAGGTCGGCGAGGCCTGCCGCGGGGTGGACCAGGGCGCTCGTGCCCACCACGAGGCACACGTCCGCTGCCGAGGCAAGTCGAACAGCCTCGCCGAGGACCGTCGGGTCGAGCGGCTCGCCGAACCAGACGATGTCGGGTCGCATGAGGGCACCGCACGCATCGCAGTGCGGCAGCGTTTCGATCGCGGTCGCATCGATCGTGGTGCGATCGTCCTGCCTCACGCCGCAGGCGGTACATCGAATACGGAACAGGGAGCCATGGAGCTCGAGCGGCAAAGGCGCCGCACCGTCGCCCGCGGCGGCGTGCAGACCGTCGACGTTTTGCGTTACGACGCGGAAGTCCGGCCGCGTCGCCGACGCGCTCGCGAGCGCCCGGTGCGCGGCGTTAGGTGCGCAGGAGAGGACCACCGAGCGACGCCACCCGTACCATTCCCACACGAGGCGAGCATCTCGCGCGAACGCCTCTGGAGTCGCGAGGTCCTCGGCGCGAAACTGCTTCCATAGGCCGCCGGCACCGCGAAACGTCGGGACGCCGGATTCGGCACTCACGCCGGCGCCGCTGAGCGCCACGATCCGTCCGGCGCGTCGCACCAGCGCTCGTGCGACATCCATCGCGCGCGTCGAATCGCGCTCGACGGCGTTCGGCACGCTCAGGCCTCCTCGACGATGCGCCGCAGCGCCTCGACTTCGTACGGCTTGTCCACCACGGCGGCAAGGGCGAGCCCCTCGATGCGCTGTCGTACCGCAGGCGTCGCTGTGTCGCCGGTCGAGAGGATGAATCGCGCCGTCGAGCACGACGGAAGCTCCTTCAAGCGGCGAATGACCTCGGCGCCGTCCATTCCCGGCATCCGCAGGTCGCAGATCACGACGTCGAAGCTTGAACGCTGCGCGACGCGGAGGGCCTGCCGACCCTCGTGTGCCGGCACGACGGCATGGCCGCGTGACGAGAAGTACCGGACCAGCAGTCCGACGATCACCTCCTCATCATCGATCACGAGGATATCGAGCGGGCGCTCCGCCTGTGGGGATGTCGGGCTCGAGACGAGGGAATCGATCGAGACGCGCGTGTCATCCGCCGCCCCGTGCTCGTAGGTTGGCAACGAGATCGTGAATGTGGTGCCCGACCCCACTCGCGTTTCGACGTCGATGGTGCCGCCGTGTTGCGTGATGATGCCGTGTACCACCGAGAGTCCTAGCCCGGTACCCTCGCCCTCCTCCTTCGTCGTCCAGAACGGGTCCCAGATGCGTGGAAGCTCCGCCGCCGCGATGCCCGGGCCGTTATCGCTGATCTCGAGCGAGACCGCAGTGGCGCGCACCGCTGTGCGAATCACGACCATCGGCGTCCGAACCGAGCCGGACGTCATGCGAGCACCAGCGCCCGCGGCGGCCATCGCCTCGAGTGCCTGACGAGCGTTCACGAGCAGATTCAACATGACCTGCTCGAGCTGCGCGGGATCTGCCGCCACCCACGCCGGCTCATCGCTCAGTACCAGCTCGCAGAGTACGCCGTGCGTCTCCATCGCATAACGCTGCGTGTCGGCGATGTAGCGCACGATGCCGTTGAGGTCCACCCGATGTCGCTCCGTCGACTCCTGCCGGCGCGCGAACGTCAGCAGATCCTTCACGATCTTCGCGGCGCGCTTCGCCTCGCGGTGCACCGTCTCGATGGCGCTGCGATCTTCCTTCGGCAGATTTGTCTTCAGCAGGATCTGCGCAAACCCCGAGATCGCCGCGAGTGGGTTGTTCAGCTCGTGCGCGACACCCGCGAGCGTATGCCCGAGGCTCGACATGCGTTCCGCTCGTCGCACGACCGCCTCGCGACGGAGCCGTTCGGTCACGTTCTCGGCGATGCCCTCGTACCAGAGCACGTCTCCGTACGTGTCGCGCGCGGCGCGCGATGAGAGGCGGACGGCGATCGGCTTACCATCCCGTCGTCGCCATGTGAGATCGAACCACTCCGGATGCGCGCCGCTATCGATGGCGGTGATCCACACCTCGCGCTCCTCGGCGTCGAAGTACAAGTCCGGCACGATGTCGATCGCCATCAGCTCCTCGGCCGACTCGTAACCGAGCATCGTGACCATCGCCGGGTTCACGTCGAGGAAGCGGCCTGCTCTCGTCGAACGGAAGATCCCGTAGGCGGCGCGGTCGATGAGCGCCCGCGTTCGCTCCTCCGATTGCCGGAGCGCCTCCTGTGCGTGCTTGCGCGCCTCAATGTCTCGCGTGACGCTCAAGAGCCGGTCGGGGACGCCGGCGTCGTTCCGCAGCAACGCCGTGTGAGTCTCGACCCAGATGTACGAGCCGTCTTTCCGTAGGCACCGCCACTCCACGAGCGGCGTCTCGCCCCGAAGCACAGCGAGGTACGCGTCGCCCGCGAGCTTTGCGAGGTCGTCCGGGTGCGTGAGCGCGAACACGTCCTTTCCGAGGAGTTCTCCTGGCGTGAACCCGAGGGCCTTTTCGGTGGAGGCGGAGTAGTAGAGCGCCGTCCCGTCGAGGTCCTGCAGGCACACGATGTCGTCGATCGATTCGGCCAGGAGGCGATACTTCGCCTCACTTTCCGTGAGTGCGATTCCGGCGGCGCGGTGCTCGCTGATGTCGCGGGCCGTGACCCGATAGCCGACGATAGTGCCTTCCTCCTCGACGGCATCGGCCCGAGCTTCGAGCCACACCCAGGTGCCATCCTTCCTGCGAACCCGCGCGGTCTCGGTCACGGGTTGCCGCTTGCTGACGGTCTGCACCGAGCTCGCGATCCGCTCGCGATCGGCGGGATCGAGCAGCGTCCACCACTCGACACCTAGCACCTCTTCCGGCGCAAATCCGAGCACGTGCGCGACCGAGGGGCTTACATAGGTGAACCGACCCCCGTGCAGCGAGATGAGCGCGATGATGTCACTCGAGTTCTCGGCGATGAGCCGGTAGAGCGTCTGCTGTCGGCGCAGCTCCACTTCGACGGACACGCGCGATGTGACGTCGCTCAGCGTGCCGCTCACCCCGACCACGTCGCCGGCAGGGTCGAGCATCGGGATCGCCCGGAGCTCGAGCCAGTGCACGTTGCCGGCGACGCATCTAACGCGGACCACCTGTTCCGCGAGGGATTGCCGACCGTCCAGGAGGGCCCTCAGCACACCGTCGCATTCGGCTGCGTCATCCTCGACCATGGAGGTCGTCGCCAGCTGGGAAACGCTTTCTGCCGGCGATCGCCCCGTCACTGTTTCCCAGGCGGGGTTGAGAAATGTCCACCGGAGGTCCCGGTCGGCCTGGAAGACGACCGTCGTCAGATTGTCCACCAGCGCCCGGTAACGTTCTTCGCCTCGTCGCAGAACCTCCTCGGACGCCTCGCGCTGCTGGATGTAATCCTGCAGGATTGAGCGCAGCGCGGTCGCGTCGCCGGTCAGCTTCTCGATCATCGCGTCGCGCTGGCTGATCTCCTCCTTCGCCGCGCGCTTTCGGCTGCGCTCTGCGATGAGAAGGCCGACAGCGCCAATCGCGACGAGGACGGCGACGACCGTAAGTATGGGCGCGGCGAGGATCAGACGATCACTCCGGACGTGGGGCGGACGATGGCAATTGATACGCGGTTCGACGGGCCGGCGGGAGGGGCAGGCGAGCTGGATGAAGGTGGCGGCCCGGCAGGGCAACCGGCACCGAGCCCTGCCGCGGGAACCAAAGACGAAGACGCGCGGTTTGTCCCGCAGATGACGGCGCCCGCCAACGCAGCGCGCGAGGACGATCTGCGCTTCGAAGCCGAAGCGCTTCCCTACATCGATGACGTCTATCGCTTCGCCCTGTCGCTGACGCGAGATGCGGCGGACGCGGATGACGTGGTCCAGGAAACGTTTCTTCGCGCATACCGATCATGGCATACGTTTCAGCCGGGCAGCGATGCCCGTCGCTGGTTGTTCACCATCACGCGCAACGTATTTCTCCGATCCCGAGAGCGGGAACGTCGCCACGTCGACATCGAGGATGGCGATCTCGAGGCGCTGAGCTCGTTCGCTGCGGCGACCGACCAGGAACGCGATGGCAGCGATCGGATTCTCTCTCGAATCGATCTCGGTCCCGCGCTCCAGCGCGCGCTGAATGAGCTCGACGAGCCTTTCAAATCGGCGGTCGTGTTGGTCGACCTCGAAGATCAGTCGTACGAAGCGGCGTCCGAGATCCTTGGCGTCCCCATTGGCACGGTCCGGTCTCGCCTTTTTCGCGGACGGCGCATTCTCCAGGAAAAACTCATGACGTACGCGCGCGACGCTGGCTTTACTACCGCACAGCGCGGCCAACGCGGATCGAAGGATGACTGAGTGTAACCGCGATATCGACTGCCGCAGTGCAGTTCAGAAGCTCTGGGACTATCTCGACGAGGAGCTTACCCCCGATCGGATGGACGAAGTCCGCCGCCATCTCGAGCGGTGCGGAGACTGCCTGCCGCATCACGAATATGGCCGCGTCTTTCTGGCCGCCCTGGCAACCGCTCGTCAGACGGACGCACGCGCTCCGGACGCGCTCCGACGTCGCGTGATGGACAGTCTGCGGGCTGCCGGGTTCAACGCCTGACTCGTGCGGCGCGCGCCGCACAGTCTTTTACATGGCTGGCCGGCCCGCAATGTCCACGACGACGACGTCGCCGACCTTGGTTGCCTTGAGCGTCGCCTCGATCGATTTGCGATCGCCCACGATCACGATCGCGAGCTTGTCCGGGTCGAGGTACTGCCGCGCGACGCGCTGCGCCTCCGCCTGCGTCACCGCCGCGATACCCTGCGTGTACCCGTTGTAGAAGTCCAGCGGGACATCGTACGGCACCAGTCCGGCGAGCTGCCCGGCGATTCCTCCAGTTGTCTCGAATCGGCCGGGTAACTGAAGCTGCAGGTATCGTTTCGTTTTCTCGAGCTCGTCCCTGGGAATCGTGTCGCGAATGGCGCGAACCTCCTTCATGAACTCGATCAGCGCCGAGTCGGTCTTGGCGGCGACAACCTCGGCGCTGGCGATGAAGGGCCCTGGTGTGCGACGCATCGCGAATCCTGACGACGCGCCGTACGTGTAGCCCTTCGTCTCCCGGAGGTTCTGATTGAGACGGCTCGTGAACGATCCGCCCAGCGCCGTGTTCATCACGGTGAGCGGGAAGTAATCGGGCGTGGTGCGCGAGACGCCCACGCCTCCAATGCGGAACGAAGATTGGGCGGCGCCGGGCTTGTCGACGAGATAGATGGTGGTGCCCTTCCCCGTAGCGGGCTGTCCGTAATTGGCCGGCGGAACGGTTCCGCGTTCCCACCCGCCGAAGAGCGCCCGCGCGCGACGCTCCACGTCGTCGGGTTTGACGTCTCCCACCACGAGCAGCGTCGCGTTGTTCGGACGGAAATACGTGTCGTAGAACCGGCGCACGTCCGCCTGCTGGATCGCGTTCGTGCTCGCTTCGTCGCCGGTGAGCGGGTGTCCGTACGCGGCCGATCCGAACACGATCGCCGCGAACGCGCGGTTCGCGATTTCGGGCGCGCGATCCTTCACCTGCAGGAGGCTCGTTAGGCGACTCTTGCGCAGCCGCTCCAGCTCGGCCGGCGGGAACGCCGGATGCAGTGCGATGTCAGCGAACAGCGAGAGGGCGCTGTCCAACTGCGCGGTCGGCGTGTGCAGTTGAACCGTCGTCGCATCCCACCCGCTGTTCGCGAAGATGTCAACGCCGAGGAACGCCTCCTGATCGGCGATCTGCAGCGAGTTACGCGTGGTCGTCCCTTCCTTGAGCAGTGACGTCGCGAGTGTCGCCGTTCCGAGCTTGCCCGGCTCGTCGGTCTCTCCGCCGCTCTTCACGACGAGAACGAAATCTGCCAGGGGAAGCTCGTGCTGTTCGACGACGAGGAGTCGGAGCCCGTTAGGCAGGGCGCGCGCTACCACGTCGGGCAGCGTGAGTGCTTTCGGCGCCCCGAGTACCGGTGGCTTCGTCAGATCCGCCGTTGGTGCCGCGGCGGTCGGTGTGGGTGCCGGCGCCGCGGCTGTCGTCGACGGAGGGCTTCCACTGTGCGAGCACGCAGCCGCGATGAGCCACGCCGCTGAGCTGGCGAGGGCGGCGGCGTTGCGCGTCACCGGATAGGCGCGACGCGGCCTCACTGGATCACCCCCGTCACCATGAGATCGCGCTTGCCCTCCGGGACGACGGTCAGCGTCACGCGCGGCTTGCCGAGATACGAGACTACGACACGCTTCACGTCGTCCACCGTCACCTTGTCGTAGCGCGCCGCGTCCTGCCTCGCGTAGTCGGGTGTCCCGCTGAAGTAGTTGTAAAAGTTGAGCTGGTCGGCTTTCCCGAGGTCGCTCGCCAGCCGGTCGAGAAACTGCGCGCGCGTCGAGTTCTGCGCGCGTGCGAGCTCCCGGTCGGTAATGCCATCGGTCGTGAGCTTCCGCAGCTCCTCGTTCACGAGTTTCGCCATCTCCGTGGGCGTGTGTCCCGGCTTCGGCGTCACGACGATCTGGAACCCGCCGTCGAGCCGCTGACTGTTGTTGAACGCGCTGACATCCTGTGCCACCTGCATATCGTAGACGAGACGCTTGTAGAGCCGTGAGTTCTTATCGCCCGCGATCACGTACGCCGCGACGTCAAGCGGCGCGTCGTCCTCGTGGAACGCCTTCACGGCGCGCCACGCGTAATAGAGACGTGGCAGCTGTACCTTGTCCTCGAGTACGAGAAACGTGTCTTTCGGGACCGGCTGTGACGTCACCTGTGGCCGCGGCGGAATGGCCGGACCGCGCGGAATTCCGCTGAAGTACAGCTGCACGAGCCGCTTCACGGAGTCGCGCTGGAAGTCTCCGACGATCGCGATGGTCGCGTTGTTAGGCGCGTAGTAGGTCCGGAAGAAACTCTTCACGTCCTCCAGCGCCGCGGCGCTCAGGTCCGTCATCGAGCCGATCGTGGAATGCGAGTATGGGTGCGTCGGCGGATAGAGTGCGGCGAGGATCGTCTCGAACGCTCGGCCATAGGGCACGTTGTCGTAGCTCTGGCGGCGTTCGTTCTTCACGACGTCCCGCTGCAGATCGAGCTTCGCCTGGTCCATCGTCGGGAGAAGCCGTCCCATCCGGTCCGCGTCGAGCCAGAGGGCGAGTGGCAGTGCGTTGGCGGGCATCCACTCGTAGTAGTTCGTCCGGTCGGCGTTCGTCGAGCCGTTGTTGTTCCCTCCTGCCGCTTCGAGCCACTGGTCGAACTTGCCGACTGGCACGTTCTCCGAGCCCATGAACATGATGTGCTCGAACAGGTGTGCGAATCCGGTTCGGCCGGTCACCTCATCACCCGACCCTACCTTGTACCAGGTGTTGACCGCGACCAGAGGAACTGAGTGATCCTCTGAGAGGATCACCTCGAGGCCGTTCGGCAGCGTGTATTTCTCGTACGCGATCGCCGGCACGGCCTGCGCGACAACGGTCACTGGGGCGACGATGAGAACGAACGGAAAGAGCCAGCGTACCGGCAGCGGCACGTTCGGGGCGCCGAGTCGGCGACGAAATCGATCTGGGCTCACGGAGCGGGTCTCACGTGGCTGAGCCATTGGTGTCTCGAGGGCAGTCGTGTTTCTCGGAAGGAAGGCCCGCCCACATACGCGCGCAAGCCGGTAGGGGCCGTCCGTCGACAGAGACGAACCAGGTTGACATAGGGTAGGGGGGTATCTACTTTATACCCCTACAGGCTATAGGAGCGGATCCATGAACACGATCGAGCTGGAAATCGAAGGAATGTCCTGCGAGCACTGTGTCGCCGCTGTTTCCGAGGCACTCGGGGAGTTGCCGGGCGTCAGCGTCGATGAGGTGCGCGTTGGCGGAGCTAATGTGCGGTACGATCCGGGACAGGTCTCGCCCGAGCAGATCGCGCTGGCGATCGAAGACGCCGGCTACGCCGCGCACGCCAGAGCCTGACCGACGTGCGCGCCGACGAAATTGTGGTCGTCATTGCGGCCATCGCCGCGATTGGCTGGGTGAACTGGTACTTCTTCGTCGCCGCCAATCGTGCGGATGGGCGCGGGAGAGAGCAGCGTGACCGCGCGACTCGAAGCTAGCGACGCGCCCGTCGTCCGCATCGATATCCCGGTGTCCGGGATGACGTGCGCCGCCTGCCAGGCCCGCGTGCAGCGCGCGCTCGTGCGCCAGCCAGGTGTGCGCGATGCCTCCGTGAACCTGATGACACGAACGGCCTCAATCATGTACGACCCCGCGGAGACGTCGCCGCAGCAATTCGTCGACGCCATCCGACACACGGGCTACGGCGCGGACCTGCCGCTCGATCGATCGATTCTCGATGAGCAGGATGCGACGGATCGGGCCTTCGCCGACGAATACCGTACGCTCGTCACGAAGGCGAGCGTAACCCTCGCGGCTGGTCTCATCGCGATGATCGCCTCCATGCCGCTCATGGCCCCGGCGGGCCACGACGGGACGCCTGCGATGACGGATCCATTCATGCGTTGGGTGTCGCATTCGCTCGCTCCGATCGTGCAGCGCGCCCTGCCGTGGCTGTATTCGATCGACACGCGTGTCCTGTCGTTCGCGCTGCTTGGGATGACGGGCGCGATCATGGCATGGAGTGGGCGCGCCTTCTACGCGCGCGCCTGGGCGGCATTCCGCCACCACGCCGCGGATATGAATACGCTTATCGCCGTCGGCACCGGCGCGGCATTCCTGTTCTCCGCTGCCGCGACCGTGGCGCCATCGTTCTTCGTCGCACGTGGTGTCGCGGCCGATACCTACTACGAGGCGGTGATCTTCATCATCGCGCTTATTCTGCTGGGGAACGCGCTCGAGACGCGTGCGAAACGACAGACGGCCGCGGCGCTGCGCGGGCTCGCCAGCCTGCAGCCAAAGACCGCGCGCATCCAGCGCAATGACGGTGAAGTCGACGTTCCCGTCGAGGACGTCAGGCAGGGCGATGTCGTCAGCGTGCGGCCTGGCGAGCGGTTAGCCGTGGACGGCGAGATCGTGGAAGGCTCGAGCGCGGTGGACGAGTCGATGGTCACTGGCGAGTCGCGCCCCGTGGCCCGATCCGTTGGCGACCGAATCATCGGCGGGACGATCAACACTACCGGAGCCTTCCGCTATCGTGCCACCACCCTGGGTGCGGACAGCGTGCTTGCCCGCATCGTTAGGCTGATGCGGGAGGCCCAGGGGACACGAGCCCCCGTGCAGCGTCTCGCGGACCGCGTCAGCGCCGTATTCGTTCCGATCGTCATCTCGCTCGCCATCGCGACGTTCGCCATCTGGTACGTCGCGGTTGACACTGCGCCGGCGGTTCGCGCGTTCGCCGCTGCCGTCGCCGTGCTTGTCATCGCGTGTCCGTGCGCGATGGGTCTAGCCGTTCCGACCGCTGTGATGGTCGCGACCGGCAAAGGTGCAGAGCTCGGAGTACTGATCAAGGGTGGCGAAGCCCTCCAGCGCGCCGGATCGCTCGACACGGTGGTGCTCGACAAGACGGGCACGGTTACAGAAGGCCGACCGACGGTGACTGATGTCGTGTCGTACGACCCGGACCGAACCGACGTTGAGCTCCTCCAGCTTGCGGCCGCGGTTGAACGACGATCCGAGCACCCACTTGCGGCGGCGATCGCGGTGTCGGCAAACGATGGCGGTGTGACGTTAGGCGCTGCTGAGTCGTTTGAGTCGTATCCCGGGCGAGGCGTCACCGGCGTGGTCGACGGAATCGCCGTTGTAGCCGGTAACCCTCGGCTCATGGCCGAGTGGGCGGTAGACACGTCGGCCGCTTCGGCGGACGTCGCGCGTCTGGCCGCGGAGAGCAAGACGATCGTGCTCGTCGCGGCCGACGGCCGCCTGGCCGGTCTGATCGCGATCGCCGATCCCATCAAGGCCGGCTCGCGGGACGCCGTGAACGCGCTGCGTCAAATGGGGCTCGACGTCGTGCTGTTGACGGGAGACAGCGACGCGGTGGCGCAGAGCGTTGCGCGCGCCGTTGGAATCGAGCGTGTCGTCGCGGGCGTGTTGCCGGAAGGCAAGGTCGCCGAGGTCCGCCGGCTCCAGACGGAACGCCGCGTCGTGGCGATGGTCGGTGATGGCGTCAATGACGCGCCGGCGCTGGCGCAGGCGGATCTCGGAATGGCGGTCGGTTCCGGAACCGATGTAGCCATCGAGGCGAGCGACGTGACCCTGGTGCGCGGAGACCTGCGAGGCGTGGCGCAAGCCGTCGCACTGTCGCGGCGCACGATGCGCACGATGAAGCAGAACCTATTCTGGGCATTCATCTACAACGTCGTCGGCATTCCGGTCGCCGCCGGCGCGCTCTATCCGATCGCGGGTATCCTGTTGAGCCCCATTCTCGCGAGTGCGGCGATGGCATTGAGCTCGGTGAGCGTTCTCTCGAACAGCCTCCGGCTCCGTCGGTATGACCCGCGGGCCGTCTGACTTCACGATGGCCCTCATCTATTCGGGAAGGACTCATGCGAGATAGTGACAAACAGGCGCGGACCGGCGAGGTCGGCCCATCCGAGGCGCTCGTCGCCGAATGCGCATGCGGTGCGTTCGATGAGAGCGGCGAGCACCGTCATGCGGTCGCGGTGGACCCCGACATCAAGGCGCGCAATGTGAAGCGCCTGAGACGCATCGAAGGACAGGTGAGAGGGTTACAGAAGATGGTCGATGACGACCGGTACTGCGCGGATATCCTCACGCAGATCTCGTCCGTTCATGAGGCGCTTCGGTCGGTCGGGCGCGAGTTGATGCGCAACCATCTCAAGCACTGCGCCGCAAGCGCCATCGCCGCCGGGTCCGACAAGGCGGACGCCATGTATGATGAGCTCCTCGAGCTCATGTACAAGAACGCGCGGTGATGCCGCACGTTCCATCTTCGCCGGCGGAGCACGTTAGGCGCCACGCCGGGCGTCGGATGGCGCTCGTCGTCGTGCTCATGCTGAGCGCGTCAAGCACGCTCGACGCACAGACGGATTTCTACAACACGAGCCTTGGTCGTCCTATTCGCATGGAGGACGCGGTCCCGGTGGAATATCGAGCGGTGGAGTTGAACCTCGCACCTGTCCGGCTCGACTTCATGAGCCAGGATACGCGGTTCTGGTCGCTTCATCCTGAGGCGACGATCGGGATTCTTCCGCGGACCCAACTTCAACTCGCCATGCCGCTCGCGTACGTCGACGCCCCCGAGACGTCGACGCGGGGCGTAGCCGGGCTCGATGTCTCGGTCATGCACGCGTTCAACATGGAAACATCCATACCGGCACTCGCGGTCGCTGGCGACATCTCGCTCCCCGTTGGCCCGTTAGGCGGAAACGCGACATACGGGACGGTCAAGGGCATCGTGACTCGTACGCTTCCGTGGGCGCGCTTCCACGGCAATGCACAGTTCACAGCGGGCCCCTCGACGAGCTCGGACGACCCCGCAACCTCCACCGCCAATGACGGCCGCGATCTGTCGCGTTGGCTCGCCGGGATCGCTGTCGACAAGACGCTCGCGCTTCACTCGCTCCTCGTGACCGCCGAGTCGTTCGCCGAGCAGCCGATCAATAGCGGGTCGTCCGTGGCGTGGAGCGCCGGTGCCGGCATTCGATATCAGCTGGACCCTCGGTGGACCATGGACGCCGGCATCGGTCGTCGTTTCAGCGGAGACAATCGCGCCTGGTACGTCACCCTCGGATCGGCATACTCCCTGGGCCTTCGATGATGAGAGCCTGCCGCTTCACGTTTGCTCGCGGCCTGGTGGCCTGCGGATCGCTTCTCGTCGCCCTCTCGATCCCGCGGATCGGACACGCGCAATGGTCCACGGCGTATCACCAGTTCTATCGCCAGGCATCGCACAACTGGGAATTCCGGCGGAACTACCCGGCGGCAGACCGGCTGTTCAACGCCTTCGATTACGGTCACGCGATTCTGTACGAGACACTGTTCACCGAGCCGAACGCGCCGACGTCGCGACTCGAGGAGCGTGAGTACGACTTCATCACGCAGCGTCTGCTCGTCAAGCCGCCTCGGCTCCCGCTCGAGGAATCGGTGATCGAGGTCGAGTACGCGAAGCTCGTCCCCGAGGCGAAGGAGATGTTCGAGTGGGCGCACATACTGCACCGCCAGGTCTACGACATCTGGGCGGACGAGCGGCTCTCCCCCGAGAGCAAGGATCGCGAGGTCAACAGGCTACTGAAGCACTATCTCGCCCGGCGCAAGGCCGCGTTCAGCGCTCGGCCAAAGGACATGCATCTGATGGAAGGGCAGCCGTACTCGCTCGCGTTCCGGCGGCGCTACCCGAAGTTCAATGGGCTGATTTGGGCCTACCACTGGCTACAGGTTGGCCTCTACGAGCCGTTGGTGACCGCGAAGTCCAGCGAGGCCCGACGGGCCGGCGTGGACGCGGCGGTTGCACGATTCCGTGGGATGCTGGCTGATCCGCCTCGGAGCATGCCGACCATCATGCCCATGACGGCGGCCGTGGCGCCGGAGTTTTCGCGGCGTTATCCGGAGATCGCGATCATCTTCGACAACCTGCACGCGATGCACGATGTCATCTCCGACGTGCTCGCCGATAGCGCGGTCCCGAGGTCACGCAAGCGCACTGAGATTCTTCGCGCTGTCGCCAGATACCGGGATGACACGTCGTCGGTGACCACGGTTGCGGAGTGGCGCGACATGGCGGAGGAGATGGGCGTCGAGCACATGGGTGGGCGCGCGGTCCCCGTCGGAACGCCGTCGTTGCGGACGTTGTGGACACCGGAGCTTGTCGAGCGGCGACTTCGCAATGCCAACATCGACGCGCGCCCGCTGCCGCCTGGCGGCCGCCACATCTTCATGTCCATTCCCGCGCGAACGTACGAATTGGCCGGAGGCGACGAGCTGCAGGTCTTTCTGTACCCGGATTCCGCGAGCCGCACGAACGACACCTCGAAGCTCGATCGGCAGCGCGTCGCGCCGTCGAACATGATGATCAAATGGCGGGCGCAGCCGAGCCTCGTCGTCGATGGCAACCTGGCGGCGATCATCATCACGAACGACGAAGCGCGCCGCCAACGACTGCGCGACGCGCTATCACCACTCGACAAGCCTAACGATCACTGACCGCCTGGCTACATTGACGCCCGTTTGAGCTCACCCGACCGGCTCGTCCGCGACGAGGCCTCGAGCGCTTTCTCTATCTCGGCGCGCATGGCCGCGGCGCCCTCTGGGATGGCACCGAATTGCCGGACGAGCAGCCGCCCGTCGGCGGAGATCAAGTAGCTCTCCGGAACGCCGATGCCCTGGTAGAGCCGCCGAATGGATCCGTCAGGGTCGCGGCCGATCTCGAACGTCGCGCCCTTGTCCTCGGCGAAGGCTCTCACCGGATCGTCATCGCCTTCGTCCACGCTCACGGCCACGATGCGAAGACCACGCGGACCGAACTCGCGCTGAATCGCCTCGATCTCGGGAAACTCCTTCTGACAGGGTCCGCACCAGGTTGCCCAGACGTGCAGGAGCGTAACCGGCTCGCCTGCCGCGATCCGCGCGCTGTCGCCTTCGAGCGTCCGGACCGTGAGCTCCGGCACGAGCTGGCCGACCGCGATCGGCCGGAAGGCCTCGTCCTGGTCCGCGTTAGGCTTGCAGCCGATGGCCGCCAAAAGCGTGACGCATGTGAGCGCCGACGCGATGCGGGCACGGCACGCTGGTGAAATTCGAATCATTGCAGCCTCCCATTGCGTACACGGACCGTCGACTCACCGACGCGCGACAACCCTTTCACCGCCTTGGGGTCTTTCATGTTCGGAGCCATCGCCATTTCGTGATTGTGCTCCGATTGGGACTGTTCGGACCATGCGATCGTGAGCTCCTTGCCGGCGAGCGCGAGCACCGGAAATGTCGCGGCGCGCCCCTCGGCGCTCACCAGCGTTGCCGGGCCGAACGCGGCGCCGTTGTCGTGCGATACTCGCATCACGACCTTCGGTGTCTTCACGGTGCCGTCGTCCCAGACGGCGACTACGGTGCGATCGCTACCTAACGCGAGCTGCACGTGAGCTGGCGCGGAGAACTCGGCGGTGCCGAGGGCAATGGGTTCCGCGAATCTCGCCCCGCGGTCGCTCGACCGAGTGTAGAACACGCCGGCCGAACCCTCCTTGCCGGTCCACCACGCAATGTGAACGGTGCCGGCGGAGTCCACCTGCATGGACGGACCAGCGTGCGGGCACCCATCGAAGACCCAGTTGTCCGCGTGAACACGCACGGGCGGAGCCCACGTCGCGCCGTGGTCGTCGGACCGAGCGACCACGACCTCGCGCACGTTGCCCGGAAAGACCGTTCGCCAGGCGAGATACAGCGTCCCGTCGCGCGCCGTGGCGATCGCCGTTCGGCAGCACGGGCAGGACTGGTTCGTGTCGGCGAGCACTGGCGGCGTCCAGGTCGCGCCGGCATCGGTGGATCGCGTGAGGAACGTCTTCGACTTGCCTTGATTGGACTCGAGCCACGCGACGTACAGGCTCCCGTCACCGCCGACGTGCAACGCGTGGAAGTTCCGCGTCCCGAATGCGCTGTCCGACGCGATGGTCACCGGCATTGTCCATGTCCGGCCGTCGTCGGCCGATTTGGCGAGCCGCAGGGAGCTCATGGGGAATCGGCGACCCGGCACGACCTTGCCCACCGCGTACAGCGCGTAGAGCGTTCCGTCAGGGCCGTACGCCATTTTGGGCGGCGCTTCGCCATGCGGCTCGATGGGCCCTAACGAGTCGCGCAGCTCGCTCGGAGCGCCGCCCGTGCTGACGTAGAGTCGACCGTCGGTTCCGCCGCCGGGCGCCGAAACCCACGCCACCGCCCGCTTGCCAGTGGGCGACAACGCGAACATGGGCGCAGCGCCAACGGTCGTCGCGGCACTGACGGTTTGGGCTTCGGAGAACGTCGTCCGCGCCCCCGCGTCGCGACACGCACTGGTCGCCGCAACAACCAGCAGGATTGAGATAATGCTTGTTGTTCGCATAGTCATTGTGTGAATTCGCTGCGGCCTTCCGCCTGCCGCCTGCCGCCTGCCGCCTGCCGCCTACTTCTGCCAGTTGTATCTCAAACCCAGGAATACCGAGCGCGGCGTTCCCGGTGTGTACTGCCACTTGTTGAATGCGTTGTAGGTCGCGACCTCGGCATACTTCTCGTTGGTCAGGTTCGTCACGCGGAGAAAGAGCTCGCCGATGTTCCGGACCATGTAGTTGCCGTGCAGCGCCCACAGGTCGAACCCTCGGTACATCTGGGTGTTTTCCGGATCGCCATAGTACTCGCCGGTCTTGGACCACTCGACGGCGAACCGGCCGCCGTTGAGCACGTTAGGCGAGTAGCTGAGCAGCAGGTTCGCGAGCGTGTGAGGGGCAGTTTCGATCGTCTTGCCGGCATAGCTCACGTTCTGGCCGGCGACCGGAATCACCCACTCGACGTAGTTCTGCTTCGACGTCGAGTAAACGGCATCGAGACGGAGATCGTGCGTGATCATCGCGCCGGCGCTCAGCTCCACGCCCCGGTGTCGCGTCTCGCCGGCGTTCGACGTCGTTTGCGCACCCTGCGCATCGAGGATCGTCAGAATGTCGTTCTCGATGTGCATGTCGTAGACGGACATCGAGTACATGAACCGTCCGGAGACCTGGCCGCGCGCTCCGCCCTCGAGACTCTTCGCCGTCACGGGCTTGAGCCCGACGGTGCTCGTGGCGTTCGAGCCCTGCTGGAAAAGCTGGCTCTGGCCCGGCGCCCGGAACCCCTCGCGATACGACGCGTACAGGTTCACGTTGCGACTCAGGTCCAGCGTGGCACCGACCTTCGGACTCCAGCGTGTGTAGTTCACCGTCGTGTCGGCGGGACGGCGCCACCGGCCGGTCTCGATCGGATCGAGCTTGGTGTCGTAGACGTAACCGGATGCGTCGTACCGGACGCCGGCATCGAGACGGAGCCGGCTCACCGGCGAGAACTCGGTGTGGAGGTAGGGCGACGCCTGACGATATGTCACGTCGTAGTCGTACTGCTTCTCACCCGTCGTGTACGACGTATAGATCCCGCCAGTCGGGGCCGAGGTGATCCGGTTTGCGAGGAACGAGCCCGGGCTGTAATCGATGTCCGCGCCGACGATCACGCGCGTTCGCATCGGTTCGAAGTCGTAACGATACTTCGCCAGCAGACCAACCGAATTGTTGCGCGTGTCCCAGATCTGCTGATTGTACGTCAGCTGCCACGAAGGCATGATGTCCAGCACGTTGTGGCGTGCATATGGCGTTAGGCTGAGCAGCGACCGACCATTGTCCTTCTCGATGGCCGACGATAGCCGCAGTGCCTGCACCTCGCGATAGGCGATTGGCGACGGGTTGATCTCCTCACGGGAATCGAACTGCGCCTGTGTCAGCGAGCCCGCCTCCGCTTGATTGATGTTCGAGCCGGCGAGCACCGTCTTCGTCGTGAACCCGCCGAACGCGCCATCCCAGCGAATCGTGGCACTCTGGCGCTTGAAGCCGCCGTCATCGCGCCAGCCATCGGAACGCGTGACGTTGAGGTCAGCGCGAACCCCGTTCACGCCTTTCGTGAACCCGCCAGTTGCGAGCAGCCGTGCGTAACCGTAAGTGCCGCCCTCCATCGTTGCATCGAGCGTCGGCGTCACCGGCGCGGCGCGGGTGAGCACGTTGACCACGCCACCGATCGCATCGCTGCCGTACATCGCCGTGCCAGGGCCCTTGAGCACTTCCAGGCCGCCGGACTGCGGAAGGTTCACTTCGTACAGCGCGTTATGGTTGAAGAACCCCGTCGAACGCGTCGGGATGCCGTCTTCGAGGTACAGGTACATCGGCTTCGTCGTGATGGGCTGGCGAATCGACATGCTCAACCCTTCGCCCGACAGCTGCGTCGCGTGCACGCCCGGGAGCCGCTGCATGATGCCCGACGGATGGGCTGCCCGAACCTCGCGAATCGCCGCCCCGTCGAGCACGTCGATCGTGGTCGACTGGTCGGTGCGCCGCTGAACCTCGCGCGTCGCGCTCACGACCGTTGGAGCGATGACGGCCGCCACTTCCGTCAGCGCGAACTCGACGCGCGCGACGCTGTCGGCCGTGATATGGACCGTCTGCGTGCTACGAGCGCGACCGATGAGCTGAGCCATCACGACACGGTCGCCCGTCGGGACGGCGAGAATGCGAAATCTCCCTTGGTCGTCCGTGACGCCGCCGCGCGTCGTACCCTGCACGAAGACCGTGACATCGGAGAGCGGCGTTCCGCTGCCGTTGGCGCGAACGGTGCCTGCGACTGTCCCCGTCTCCTGCGCCTTCGCCACCGGCGCAGCAAACACCACCATCACCAAGAGCACCGCCGAGAAATATCGACCCTGCGATAGTATCCGTTTCATGTCGTTCACCGTGAGAGTGATCCCGATCCGTGTGTGGATCGCCCGCGGCGCCGCTATCGATGCGCGGCGCGCCAGGCAGCCTGGATTGTCGAGACACGTGCGCGCCCGCCTGAACTGCGGTTCAGGCGTGGGCGGCCATGGGCGGGATGGTGCGGCGCGTTAGGCGCCGACGCTCACGCGACGAAGCTGGCCGCTGGCGCAAGCGCCGCGGCCGGAGGAGCAGTCGCGAAGGGAAGGAGATAGTCGCGGTCGCTCGAGAAGAGGTCGAGCGTGGAAACCGCGCGGGCTTCGTGGACTAGGGCCACGTGCGCCGTGGGCAGCGTCACCGCGGGAACTACAGCAACTGCCGTCGGGCAGCAGCCGGGGCCGGGGCACGAACAGTTGTGTTTCCCGGACCCGTGATCCGCGGGCGCCGAGTGCTGCGCCGCCGCGTGGTCCGCGTGGTCCTCGCCCGCCGCTTGCTGCGCGGCAGCCGGGTGGACACCGCCATGCATCGGGCAACGCACCGCCCACTCGGCCCCGCTCATGAAGAGCGGAACCCAGAGCGACAGCACGAGGGAGAGAGCCCGAAGGGTCAGCGGACGGTGCATTGCGAGGATTGAAGTCTAGTCGGTCCCCCCGACGGAGACCCAGGCAGGCCCCCAGTATACGCCATTTTCGTGCGCCAGCGGATGAGTAATTCAACCCATTGAGGGCGAACGGCTTCGGATCCGCCGAGGGACAGGCGCCGCTGTCGGACCAGCGGCGCAGACGCCACACCCATGCCGCGCCGGGGCGACATATCCCGCGGCTACCCGTCGCCGTCGGCCAACCCGTTCAATACCAATGACCACTCGATCTCGATTGATTTCTCGAGCGAATCCCGTACCGAGCAGTACTTCGTGACGGCCAGCTCGATCGCCCGCAGTGTGTTCGGGCGGTCGATGCCCTCGCCATCCACCACATACCGCAGGTGAATGTGAGTGAGGCGCGCCGGAACCGCGTTCGCTCGCTTTCCCTCGACCTCGATCGAGAGGCGCGCTGCGGGCGTCCGGCGCTTCTCGAGGATCGTCAGAACATCCTCGGACGTGCACGCCGCCAATGCGATGAGGAGGGTATCGACGGGACCTGGTTCCGACTTGCCGGTGTTGTCGACCGTGATCGTCGGGCCACCCTTCGCCTTCCTGCCGTCGAAGGCCATGGTGCCAGGGCCTTTCCACTGCACGGCAACTCGCGACGGTGGTTTTCCTGCAGCCGGAGGGGCAGGGGGCGCGTCGGGATTCGCGTGCTCTATCGAAGCGTACTCGGAGGTCAGGTTCTCGGACATCATTGGTCTGGTTAATCGTTAGGCAACGCGTCGCAGGCGACGCGGCGCCCGGATGGCCGAGCGGACGCCGCCGGATTGGAGGCGTCCGCTTCGTCAGCGAAACGTTGATCCGTGTTAAACCGTGCCCCCCGGACCCGTTTCGATCGGCATTCGGACGCTGTTCCCCCACTCGGTCCAGCTGCCATCGTAGTTCCGCACCTTGTCATAACCGAGCAGATACGTCAGCACGAACCACGTGTGGGAGGAACGCTCGCCGATCCGGCAATACGCGATGATGTCGTCGCTCGACGTGAGCCCTTGCTCTTTCTCGTAGATCGTTTTGAGCTCGTCGGCTGACTTGAAGGAGCCATCCGGGTTGGCGGCCTTCGCCCAGGGCACGCTGCGCGCTCCCGGAATGTGTCCGCCCCGAAGCACGCCCTCCTGTGGATACTCCGGCATGTGTGTCTTCTTCCCGGAGAACTCGTCCGGCGAACGCACATCCACCAGCTTGCCTTTCTTCTTCTGGTGCTCGAGTACCTGGTCCTTGAATGCGCGGATCTTCGAGTCGTCCCGCTCGGGCGCGGTGTAGCTCGTCCGCTGGAACGTCGGGACGTCAGGCGTCATAGGCCGGCCTTCCTGCTCCCATTTGGTTCGGCCGCCGTCGAGCACGCGCGCGTTCTTGAACCCGAAGAGTTGGAAAATCCAGAACGCGTAGGTGGCCCACCAGTTGTTCTTGTCGCCGTAGAACACGACGGTCGTTCTGTCGTCGATGCCCTTCAACCGCAGGAGCTCCTGAAACTGTTCGCGGCTCACGTAGTCACGAACCACCGCGTCGTTGAGGTCGGCGTGCCAGTCGACCTTCTGGGCGCTCGGAATGTGGCCCATGTCGTAGAGCAGCACGTCCTCGTCGCTCTCGATGATCCGGATCGACGGGTCATTGAGATGGGCGGCGAGCCACTCCGTACTCACGAGCATTTCGGGGTGAGCGTAGCCCTTTTGATCGATCGCGGGCAAGCTGCCAGGCGTTGCTGTGGCGGCCATGGTGTCGTCCTCCTCGTGGAGGTGATGCGTCGCGCAGCGAGCCCGGCTGCGCGCCTAACGTGGCCGACCCATCGGCTTCGACTCTCGGGCGTCGGCCATGCCGTGAGCCGTAAATGATAGCCGTCTAATCGTGCGGGCTCCACCCCGTGTTGCCGGCGCGGCTAGCTTAATCGCTCATGGGCCAATCCAACCCGGGTGCCATCAACGAGCCGCAGATGGAGCCGTATCGGCGGCACGTCCTCGTCTGCACCGGAGGATTCTGCTCGCCGGAGCGCGGCGGCAGAGCGCTCTACAGCCTGCTCGCGCGGCTGCTCGAGCGGGAAGATCTCCTGTTCGGACCCGATCGCGTGAAGCGTGGCGAAACGCCCTGCCTGGGCGTTTGCGCGGGAGGGCCGATTGTCGTGGTGTATCCCGAAGGCGTGTGGTATGGCCACGTCACACCGGCACTCCTGGAGCGAATTGTCGTCGAGCACCTGCGCGACGGCCGAGTGGTGGAAGAGGCGGTGTTTCACCGCCTCTCCACCAACCACGACGCCACGTAGCTCGAGCCGGCCTCCTTCGAGTCTGGGCTACGCCGCGAGCGCCTCGAGGCGCGCCACACGCTCTTCCGTCGACGGATGCGTCGAGAAGAGTGACGCGATACCGCCGCGGTAGGCAGCCAGCGGATTCACCTGCGCCAGCGGCGCAACGGCCGGGGCGACGTTCATCGGGATCCGATGCGCCGCCGTGTCGAGCTTCCGCAGCGCGTTCGCGAGCGACCGGGGGCGGCCGCTGATCTGGGCGCCCACCGCATCAGCCTTGAACTCGCGCTGACGACTGATCGCGAACTGGATCAGCATCGCCGCGATCGGCGCGAGGATCGCCATGGCGATTCCCGCGACAGGATTCGAGTTCTCGTCGTCGCGCCCGCCGAAGAACAGCCCGAAATGCGCGAGATTGCTGATGGCGCCGGCAAATGTCGCGCTGATCGTCTGCAGCAGCATGTCGTGGTTCTTGATGTGTGCAAGCTCGTGCGCGAGCACGCCCTCGAGCTCATCGCGAGAAACCAGTTGCAGAATTCCTTCCGTCACTGCCACCACGGCATGCTGCGGATTGCGCCCCGTGGCGAACGCATTCGGCTGGGCGTGCGGAGCGATCGCCAGCGTCGGCATCGGCAGTCCCGCGCGCTGGCGCAGCCTGTCTACCATTGCATAGAGCTCTGGCGCCTCCTGCTCGCTGACGACGCGAGCGCCGTACATTCGCAGCACCATCTTCGACGACGCGAAGTACATGACGAAGTTCATGAGCCCGGCGAACACGAACGCGAGCACCATACCGCTCTGCCCACCGAAGTAGCCTCCGATCGCGACGAACAGCGAGGTGAGCCCCGCGAGTAGCACGAAGACCTTGAGGTTGTTCATATCGATCCCCACCTGCCTGAGGTCCAAACGCGAAAGGCGAGCCCTTCGCGCGTCGGGCACAATGCCCGCCAATCGCGAAGGTCTCGCCTAGTCTTGTGGACCCGATCGAACCGTGCCCCGCATGCTGCAGGGCAGTCCTGACGACTCGATCGCGCGGGGTTTCCCCGCGTAGCTACTCCCCTTCTCAGCCTAATTTATACCCGGGATAGGCTCGAAGTTCCAAACTGCCTCCTATCGCCCGTCGCCCGTCGCCCATCGCCTGCCGCCTGCCGTCATTTGTCGATTTCCTCCTCCAGCACGCGCAGGTGGCGTGGCCATACGTGTCGCGCGTAGCGACGAAAGTTCGCGTATGCGGACGGTGAGGAGCGGAGAAAATCCGCCAGGCGGCGGTGACCCTTGAGTACGTTGCACCCCCCGCAGGCCGTCACTAAGTTGCCTCCCGACCGGTCCCCACCCCTCACCCGCGGCTGTACGTGATCGATCGTCAGCTCGTCGGCGGCGAACACCTCGCCGCAGTACACGCACCGGTGACCGTCGCGCGCGAAGACTTCTTCACGCTTCAATGACCGATCCTCTCAACTCGCGACGCCTCATGATGGGCGCCGCCCGTCGATACCTGCTCGACTCGCTCGATCGCGGGCGGGACGAGCCTGTCGACGAGCCACCCCGTCTCACTCCCCGAGCCATCGACCAAACTCGCATGTCCCGTTCCCGTGATCGTATTCTCGCCAACCTCGATGAGATGTACCGCGAGGCGTTCGAACGCGCCAAGGCCTCCGGTGACTCCGCCCAGATGGCGACCCTCGACTTCGCGTACCGCCGCGAACAGCTCTATTTCGAGATCCTGCTGGACGTACGTGACGCCCTCGAGCGACGATGAACGCGCTGCGCATCTGCGCGGTCGCAGCACTGATCTCAGGCGTGGTCGCCGGCTGCGAATCTCGAGGCGGGAGCGCGTCGGTGGATGACAAAGGAGCTGCATCCGGAGAACCGGTGACGCTCGCCGTCGTCAACGCGCGCGTTTGGACCGGTGACAGCGCTCGCCCATGGGCCGAGGCGTTCGCCGTCCGAGGCGAACGAATCGCGACCGTCGGCTCGAGCGCGGCGGTTCGAAAGGTCGCGGGCACCGCCAGGGTGATCGACGCAGCCGGGCGCATGGTCGTGCCGGGATTCATCGACTCGCACGTCCACTTCATCGACGGCGGCTTCGGGCTCTCGTCCGTACAGCTTCGCGACGCCAAGACGCCCGCCGAGTTCATCGCTCGGATCAAGGCATTCGCTGCGACAGTGCCTCCCGGCGCGTGGATCACCGGCGGCAATTGGGATCACGAGCAATGGGGCGGGGAGCTTCCACGGCACGACTGGATCGACTCCGTTACGCCGAACAATCCCGTGTGGATCAATCGGCTCGACGGACATATGTCGCTCGCGAACGCTGCAGCGCTGCGCGCCGCCAGGATCACTCGTGCGTCGCGCGAGGTGGCGGGCGGAACCATCGTCCGCGACGCGCGAGGTGAGCCGACCGGTGTCCTGAAGGACAACGCGACGGATCTCGTGAATGCCGTCATGCCCAACCCGCCCGCGGAGCTCGAGGATCGCGCGCTCGACACGGCTATGGCCTACGTCGCCGCGCAGGGCGTCACGTCGGTAGTCCACATGGGCACGTGGCGCGACCTCGCGATCTTCGAGCGCGCGCACAAGGCAGGCCGCCTCAAGACCCGTATCTACGCGGCAGTGCCGCTCGCAACGTGGGAGCAGCTGCGCGACACGGTGGCGGCGCGTGGGCGCGGCGACGCGTGGCTCCGGATCGGCGCCCTCAAGGGCTTCGTCGACGGATCGTTAGGCTCGCACACGGCGGCGATGCTGCAGCCATTTACCGACGCGCCATCGGATACGGGATTGTTCGTGAACACCCACGAGCATTTGTATGAATGGACGTCGGGTGCTGACAAGGCCGGACTGCATGTGATCGTGCATGCCATCGGTGACCGAGCCATCCGCGACCAGCTGGATATCTTCGAGCGAGTCGAAAAGGAGAATGGCCCGCGTGATCGGCGGTTCCGCATCGAGCACGCGCAACACATCGCGCCGCCCGACATCCCGCGCTTCGCGAAGCTTGGTGTCATTGCGAGCATGCAGCCGTATCACGCGATCGACGACGGTCGCTGGGCCGAGAAGGTCATCGGGCCCGAGCGGTCGAAGACGACGTACGCATTTCGATCGCTTCGCGACGCCGGCGCAACGCTGGCGTTCGGAAGCGACTGGTTTGTCGCACCGCCCACGCCACTCGAAGGGCTCTACGCCGCGGTGACTCGCCGCACGCTCGACGACCGAAATCCCACTGGCTGGATTCCCGAGCAGAAGATCTCCCTCGAGGACGCGTTGCGCGCCTATACGCGAGGCGCCGCGTACGCGACGTTCACCGAGAAAGAGAAGGGAGTGATCGCACCCGGTACGCTGGCGGACTTCGCGATCATCGACCGCGACCTCACGAAGGTCGCCCCCGAGGCGATTCGCGACGCCCACATCGCGCTGACCGCGGTCGGCGGGCGGGTAGTCTACGAACGAAAAGCCCCGGAGTAGATCCGGGGCTCGAGACCGTCAACGCCCGCCGCCTAACGGCGGCGTCGAATCCATCGCCGCCGCGCGCCGCGCACAGACCGCAGCCAGCTCCCGCAGCGGCGCGTCGGCATCCCGCCACAGGTCCGCCAAACGCCGGCACTCGCGGGCCGCTCCCACGCGATCGCCCGCGCGTTCGCTCGCGCGTGCCATTCCGAGTGCAGCGAACCCGACGAACGGCAGCTCCTCGGGCGCCCCGTTGCCGAGCGTCGCGTAGCAACGGACCGCGTCGGCGTAGCGGCCCGCGGCGGCAAGGAGATCCGCGTGAAAGAGTCGGTCCATCGGCTCGAAACCGGGAACGCGGTCCAGAGGGGACGATGCGATTTGTTCGAGCATGCCCAGTGCGCGTGCCGAATCGCCGGAAGCGGCCGCGATTCGCGCTCGCAAACTCGTGGCGAGGGCCAAAGCAATCGGCGGCGTTTCCGAGTCAGGCTCCGCAATCGACGCGAGCTTCGCGGCGGCTTTGGAGGCCGACACCGTGTCTCCGACGCGCAACGCGATCAGCCCGAGCCAGTGTTGACGCAACAACGCGGAGGTACGAGTGCGAGCGAGGGCGTCGGACGACTGATCCGGGTCATGGAGGTACGAAGGCTGCCAGTGCTCCACCTCCATGCGGGTTTGCGCAATCACGCTCGAGTCGACAGGCGAGCCAGGAATCGCGACCATGATCGAGCGTGCTTCGACGTCGGAATCGACGTCGGCCTCTTGTGCCTCGTCCAGGTGCTTGAGGGCCGCACCGAACCGCCCGCGCGCGGTCGTCGCGTATGCCGCCAGACGATGCCCGTAGGCGGCGAGATCCCCGGGGACGTCTTTCGTGAGCAGCTGCGCGGCGAATCGTTCGGTGTCTTCGGGATCGACCGCCGCCAGGATCTCGCGGGCGCCAGCCCCCGCGCGCGCCGCGCTCGCGCGTTGGAGTCGCTGACGATCGACGCCGCTGAAACCCCGCACGTGGAACGCGAGACGCGCGACGAAATCGTCCGTTGCGTATTCCCGCGTCTGCGTGAGCCAATGATCGAACTCGAGAGAATTGCCCCGAAGCGCTTCGATGCGCGCCAGGTGGACCAGCGCTTCGACATGCCTCGGGTCGAGCTCGACGACCCTGATGAACGCCTCACGCGCCTCGCTCGCCGGACGACCGCGCAGCCGGTTGAGGTGGAACAGCGTTTCGCCCAGACCGAACCACGCGTCGGCGTCGGTCGGATAGTCGAGCGTTAGGCGCGTGTACGCCCGCTCCGCTGCCGCGACGTCGCCAGACTGCCGCGCCGCTGCTGCGGCAAGGACCCGACGATAGTGGTCATCGAGCCGCTGGCCCGATCGGATGGCGGCGGCCGCTGCGTCACGCGCGCCGGCGTCGTCCCCGACGAGTTCGGCCGCGTGGCTCATCCTATAGTAGGCGAGCGCGAAGCCGCTATCGTGACGCACCGCGTCGCGAAGCGCGTCGATCGCGGCGGAAAACCGTCCATTGCCAATATGCTGCTCCGCGGCGAAGTACGCCTTCGCTGCCGGGAGCGAGCTCGAAGAGTTTGCGGCGGCCCGCGCGAGCGTGCCTCGGCTACCTGGGAATCGGCCGGCGAGCAATTCCGCCGCGACGCGATCGACGACCTCGAACATCTCGTTCGCCGAGCCTTCCGCGCTGGCGCGAGCGTACGGTGGTTCAACGTGATTGCGGTCGTGCATCGTGGCGGTCACGCGCAAACGCCCGCCAATTTCGACCAGGCGACCAACCACGAAGAGCCGCGCGCCGAGCCGCTCTGCGACGCGCGCCGCGCTCGTCAGGTCGACAACCACTGAGTCATTCGATTGCGAACGAGTCGCCGGCTCGGACTCGCTCGACACCGAGACCGCCGTGAGCCCCGTGCCCCCGTCGAGGGAAGCCGTGAGCAGCTCCGCTGTCGCACGTGACAGCTGCCCAGTCAACGCAGTGGCGCGACCGTCGAAGGGGAAGACCGCGATGGTCGCCGGCATATCTGGCGGTACTTCGCCCATGGCCGCTGTCGGCCCGAAAAGGCGAGACCGCCCGCCAAGGGCGAACACGATGACGTTTGCGACTGCCAGGCAGACGATGGCGAATCGCCGAGGATTGATGCGCGGCGTTACCGCGCGCAGCGCCTTGCGGACCTTCGACGCCTCGGGTTGGGAGGGTTGTTGGACAGCGCTGGATTCGACCGACCCTTTGGGGGCCGGCTCGGTCGCAAGAATCTCGATCTCGCCGCTGGTGATTCCTAAGCCGTTGCCGTTCCCCGCTCGCAGGCGGAGCTGCGCAACCAGCAGCCGCATTTCGGGGCCAACGTCCGCATCGAGCTCGCTCCGAATCAGGCGCTCGAACAAGTGCGCGTGCCGGAGCGCGCCTGGGACATCTCCGGCGTCTACGAGCGCTCGCACGAAAGCGACGGCATACCGTCCGCTCAGCGGGTCGAGTGCCGCGAGGTGTCGTCGCCAGGCGGCCGCGATCTCGAAATGGCCGTCCCTCGTCGCGCGTTCCGCCAACGTATCCAACGTCTCCGCGTGGACCCTGGCGAGCCGTTCGCGCTCGGTCTCGAGCCACCGCTCGAACTCAGTCAGCCCAGGTACGTTGAACCCGTCGAGAAATGGCCCGCCGTATCGCGACACCGCGCTCTCGAGCGCGCCTTCCGCAATGGCCTTCTCGTACGCCCAGACGTCGACGGTGATAGTGTTCGGGTCGAGCCGTAACGCGGGACCCGAAGCCGCGAACACGTCGGGTGACAACGCGCGCCGCAGCGAGAAAACGAGCTGCTTGAGATTGTTGCGAGCGCGTTCGGAGTCGAGCTCCGGCCAGAGGAGGGCGAGCGCACGATCTCGTGGCAAACCGTCATCGCGCGCCGATGCCACGAGTGCCAGGAGGGCCAGAGCCCGCCGTCGGCCGGCAGCGCCGGTTAGGGCACCGTCAGAGGAAAGAACAACCGCGCCGCCGAGGATGCGAAGATGAAGCACGCAGGCGAGTGAGTGCGAGACCGATGTTTGTTTTTCAGCGAGCGACGCAAGA
>Ga0207691_10000260_pt1 | contig 52530 bp, 43 predicted proteins | sample KBSM13metaG_FD_184327 | JGI IMG/M metagenome (GOLD analysis project Ga0207691, IMG submission 184327) | Miscanthus rhizosphere microbial communities from Kellogg Biological Station, Michigan, USA - KBS M1-3 metaG (SPAdes) (version 2) | ecosystem: Host-associated > Plants > Roots > Rhizosphere >...
AACGCACTTTTGAAATCACCCCGACCGAGGCCCAGGGAATTGGAGGCCTACACGGAACCTTTGGTCCGCGCCGGCTGCATGCTGCGACAGATGCGGACCGATCTCGTGGATCGGTTGAAGCCATATGCAATCGCAAGTCAGAACGCGATCAGCGGCAAGAGAGAAACTCTCAATGTGGAATATGCAGCCGGGTGCGCAGAAGACTTTGCGACACATCTGCAGCAAGTCCGAAGCGAAGACGAGCGCCTTCGGGTGACGACAGCTGGCCCGCATCGGGACGATTTGATTCTAACAGTGCAGGCAATGCCCGCCGCCCAATTTGCTTCCGAGGGTCAGCAGCGCACCATCGCGCTCGCCCTCAAGCTGGCGCAGGCTCAGATCTTCACCGAAAATTCCGAAAATGCTCCCCTTCTCTTGATCGACGACATTTTTGGTGAACTCGATACCGCTCGCCGTCACGCGCTGCTGGCGCATTTGCCTAACGAATCACAAAAACTTGTCACAGCTACCTCGCTCGCCTGGCTGGAAGACGCGATCGAGGGACCGGTTCTTCACCTGGCCGACTTGTAACTAACCCCGGCTGAGAGAGTTTGACGACGCGCTTGCGGACTCGCATCGCGCGTCTTCTATTTTGTCATGCGCCCAAGGATGGAACGGCCGCAGAACTTCACAGGTCAACTGCTCGTCGCTCACCCGAATCTGCTTGATCCGAATTTCCGCCGCAGCGTGCTGCTCATCTCCTCGCATGAAGTGGACGAAGGCGCGATTGGCGTCATCATCAACCGCCCTTTGGACAAACCCGTTTCGGAGTTGCTGGTTGAACCGGCGACCGGCGCGCTCGCCAACGTGCCTGTTTTCCTCGGTGGTCCGGTGGCGACGAATCAGCTCATGTTCGCGGCTTTCGATTGGGAGGGACGCCATTCGCTGAGCGTGAATCAAAACGTCGCCCTCGAAGAAGCGAATGAACTGGCCGAGCGCGATAAGAATTCGGTTCGCGCATTTGTCGGCTACGCCGGCTGGACGGCCGGACAGCTCGAGAATGAATTGCGCCAGAATGCCTGGGTCTTGCAAAAACCCAGCCGGGACGCATTCAAGCCCGAACGGCTCCCGAAGTTATGGTTCGAAATCATGCGCGGACTTGGGCCGTGGTTTAAGATGCTCTCCGCCGCGCCGGACGATCCGTCTCTCAATTAGCCCGAGGAAAATTCGTTCGGCACGCTTTTAGAGCTTGTCACTCGTCAGGCGTCACTTATCTCTTCTTCCAAATGATCATCGGCATACCGAAAGAGATAAAACAGCAGGAGAACCGCGTCAGTCTTCTGCCTTCCGCAGCGTATCAACTGACCAAACGTGGCCACACCGTTCTTGTCGAGAAAAACGCGGGCGTGGGCTCTGGTTATCCCGACAGCGATTACACTGCAGCCGGCGCCGAGATTGTTGACAACGCGCCCGATCTCTTCCGTCGCGCGGAAATGATCGTGAAAGTGAAGGAACCGCTTCCGGCGGAGTACGAATTGATGCGCAAGGGGCAGATTCTCTTCACCTACCTTCATCTCGCGGCCAGCAAACCGCTCACTGAAGCCCTTTTGAAATCCGGCGTGACCGGCGTGGCTTACGAAACCATCCAGGTCGGCAACCGCCTTCCGTTACTTGAGCCAATGAGCGAAATCGCCGGACGCATGTCCGTTGTGATGGGCGCCTATTTTCTCGCCAAACATAATGGCGGCAACGGCGTTTTGCTCGGCGGTGTGCCGGGTGTCTTGCCCGGCCGGGTCGTCGTGTTGGGCGGCGGCACTTCGGGGGTGAACGCTGCGCGAATGGCAACGGGCCTTGGAGCTGACGTGACAATTCTCGAGGTGGATCTGGAGCGGATGAGGTTTCTCGATATCACGATGCACTCCGCGCATACGCTTTATTCGAGCGAGGCGCACTTGAAGGAATTGATGCCAAATGTGGATCTCCTCATCGGGGCCGTTCTCGTTCCGGGAGCAAAAGCCCCGAAGTTGATTACGCGCGAAATGTTGCGGGAAATGCGTCCTGGGAGCGTCGTAGTCGATATCGCGATCGATCAAGGTGGCTGCGTTGAGACCTCGCGCCCGACGACGCATCTCGATCCCGTTTATGTTGAGGAAGGAGTCATTCATTATTGCGTGGCCAACATGCCGGCGGCCTACGCCCGCACCGCCACCCAGGCGTTGACCAACATCACATATCGTTACGTCGAATTGTTGGCGGATCTTGGTTTGAAAGAAGCCTGCGAGCGTCAACCCGCCTTGCTCGGCGGAATCAACACCATGGACGGCCGTCTCACCTGTCGTGCTGTCGCGGAAGCGCACGGCATGTCCTACGAGCCCCCTTTCCAGAACGCGGGGGGCGGCGCATTTCCTTCCTAGAATGAGATTTTCTCGGACCGTTCCCTGAAAACAAAATGTTGCAGGGCCGAAAACTTCGCTTGCTCCGAATCAATAGTTAACCCAACGTGGGCCGTCATCTACAACCTATGAAGAAATATATCTGCATCCTGGCTAGCGCAGCGCTCCTCGTGGCGTGCGAACAAAAAACCGAAACCGTTGCTCCAGCTGCTTCACCCGCGGTGGAGAACAACACGACCGTCGTGAACCCGCCGGCTACCACAACCGAGACCACGACCGCGGCCAGTCCTGCGGAGACCGCGCCAGCGACCACCGAGGGCACCACAACCGAGAGCACAACGACTACCGAGGCTTCGCCGACTCCCTAGTCCTCGTTTAACTTTAGACCGCAAAATCTTCCCCGGCGCTGTGTCGGGGAAGATTTTTGCTGTACTCGAGGAGCCCTGCGCCGACGATGTTTGTGCGCTCTTTCGAATACATTTTGCTGTCATCAGCTAGGAACCACGAGCGATGGTGGCTCGTTTGCTGCCGGTGCAAGAACTCGAAGTTGCGTCGGCAAAACCCGAAAGCGCATAGGACTTTTTAGTTTCACTAACTCACCATCGACCGTTGCCCGGAACTCGCGACGCCGCAGCGTCTCGATCATCACATCCGAGGCGCAGATGACATCGTAGTCCTGACCAGGACGGAGATGGCGAATCAAAGCGCGCAGACCGAGGTGAAGGATCGTTTTTCGCCCGGACAGTCGCGCCACGTAGAGCGCAAACTGCCCCGCCGCCAAACATTCCCTCCCCGCAAGTTGGAACGCCTCGATTTGATAAGCGTTGGAGCAGATCAAGACCAGCGGCGTTTCACGAACAGCTTCCGCGGAATCGGTGGCCAGCCGCAGTCGGATGCGATGCGCCGGTCGAAAAATCGTTAGAAGGACCGAGAGATAGGCATTGAACTGGTTTCTCCCCCAGCGCTGGTAAAGCCGCCGCCGCTTCAGGAGAACGGTGGGGATGATCCCGATGCTGACGTTATTGAGCACGAGACGATCGTCCAAATCGAATACCGAAACGTTAGTAGTGGACCCTTCGAGGATGACACGGACCGCCCCCTCCAGCTCCAGCGGTATGCCGTGGCTTCGGGCAAAATAATTGAACGTCCCTAACGGCAGGACACCCAAAGTCTTGTCGGCGCGCAAAGCCGCTTCCGCGACGCGACTGATTGTTCCGTCACCGCCGCCCGCCACCAGCACATCACAACCGCTCATCGCCTTCTCTCGCGCGACCCGCGCAAGCGCGTCACCGGAGGCCATCGTGATTTGAAACGATCGAGTCGATGCACTTAACACGCGCTCAAGAATCAGCCTGGTCTCCGCGGCGCGTTGCGACCCGGAGCGCGAATTCAAAATCACTTCGATTGAGTTCGGCATCGTCCGGCAAGATCTAATGCTGACGCTCTTCCGTCGCAGCGTCAGGCTCCTGTGTGAGCGTTTCCGCGGTGTTGACGAGCCCAACGTGCGTGAAGGCCTGCGGAAAATTCCCCAAGAGTCGTTTTTCCTTCGGATCGTATTCTTCTGACAACAGACCCAAATCGTTGCGGACAGCGAGGACCCGCTCGAAAAGCTGGCGCGCTTCCGCCACGCGGCCGGTGAGTTGCAGGCAATCGGCCAGCCAGAAGGAGCACGGCAAGAAAACCCCTTCGCCGCCTGGCAACCCATCGACGCCTTGTTCCTGCGGCCGATAGCGCAGGACGAACCCATCATGCATCAAATCGCGTCGGATCGCGGCGATGGTGTTGCGGACCCGTTCGTCTTGAGCCGGAAGAAAACCGACCAGCGGCATCATCAGGAGGCTGGCGTCAAGCGCATCCGACCCGTAGGCCTGAGTGAAAGCTCGAACGTTCGTGTTGTATCCATTTTCGCAGACCTCGCGATGAATTTGCGCGCGAATACCCATCCATCGCTCAAGGTCGTCGTCCGCCGTGCAAGCGCATTGCTCAACCATTTTGACCGCCCTGTCGAACGCCACCCAGGCCATCACTTTCGAGTGCGTAAATTGCTGGCGCGGCCCGCGGACCTCCCAAATGCCTTCGTCGGGCTCGGGCCACTTCGACTCGAGAAAATGAAGTAACTGAACTTGCATCCGCCAATCCGCTTCACTGATCTCCAGTCCGGCTTTGTGAGAATGATAGGTCGCGTCGACGACCTCACCGTAGACATCGAGTTGAAATTGCCCGGAAGCGGCGTTGCCCTGCCGGACCGGCCGCGAATTTTCGTAGCCAGACAGCCACGACAACTCGTACTCGGTCAATCGGCGTTCGCCACGAACTCCGTACATGATTTGCAACTGCGAGGCGCTGCCGGCGACCGCGCGCAAGAGCCATTCACGCCAGGCGTTGGCCTCTTCGCGAAAACCGGCGCTGAGCAAGGACAGCAGCGTGAAGGTCGCGTCGCGCAGCCAGCAATAGCGGTAATCCCAATTGCGGACGCCGCCTATTTCCTCGGGAAGCGAAGTCGTTAGGGCAGCGACCATTCCGCCGGTCGGCGCGTAGGTCAGGCCCTTCAGTGTGATGAGCGAGCGCGTGACTGCTTCCCGCCACGGCCCCTGGTGCGTGCAATTCTTCGCCCAGTCGCGCCAGTAGGTTTCCGTCTCCCGGAGCGCCCGCTCAGGATCGATCTCCCGGGGTGGCGCTTCGTGCGACGCAAACCAGGTCAGGACAAATGGAAGGCGCTCGTTTTTGCCGACGGTAAACTCGGCGACGGTTTTCAACTCTTCCCCGTGCGTCTCGACCGGCGTCCGAAGAATGAGCGCGTCGGGCCCCGCCACCGCTTCAAGGCCGCCATGACGCCTGCGCACCCATGGAACGATCGAGCCGTAATCGAACCGTATGATCAGTTCCATTCTGATCGTGACGGCGCCAGCCAGGCCTTCGACGATCCGGACAATATCGGGATTCGTCCCGCGCGGTGGCATGAAATCGATGTAGCGAACTGCTCCCTCCTCTGTGTGAAGCTCGGTTTCCAGAACAAGGGTGTCGCTCCGATAACGGCGTTCCCGTTTCGTGACCCGGCCGCGCGGAGTCAGCGTCCAACTCCCATTCTCTTTTCCGCCTAACAATGCCGCAAAGCACGCGCCGGAATCGAAACGGGGCAGGCAAAGCCAGTCAACGCAACCGTCGCGGCTGACTAACGCGCCACTCTGAGTGTCGCTGAGAAATGCGTAATCCTCGATCCGGAAGGAGACCGGTCGGGCTGCTTTCTCCATAGATCAGGTATCCATTGCGAGTTGGGTGATTCCGTCGCCGGTCAGGCGGAAAATTGTCCACTCCTCATTCGGCCGGGCTCCCAGTTTGCGGTAAAATTGGATGGCTGGTTCGTTCCAATCCAGGACAGCCCACTCCATTCGCCCACAATCACGCTCCTGCGCGATCTGCGCCAAGCGCACGAGAAGCGCGCGCCCATAGCCTTTCCCGCGCATGTCCGGCCTGACAAAAAGATCCTCGAGATAGAGCCCTCGTCGACCCAACCAGGTGGAAAAGTTGTGAAAGAAGAGGGCGAAACAAACCGCTTCACCATTTTCCTCCCCCAGAAGAACTTCAGCCGCCGGATGCGCGCCAAACAGAACCTCGCGCAGTTGGTCTTCAGTCGCCACCACCTCGTTAGGCGCGCGTTCATATTCGGCCAGCTCGCGAATCAGCGCTAGAATCGTCGCTGCATCCGCCGCCCGGGCCGCGCGAATGACAAACTGAGCTTGATCGATCTTGGGCATGCCCAATCAATTAGCTTTCTGCCCTTGATCCGCAAGGTCGTCGAACGGCGCGATCATTTTTTCTGCGCCAGTTTCTCACGCAAAAATGCGAGCACCGCCGCTTCTTCGGAACGCAAATCACCTAACGAGTTCTCCAGCATGTCCTCGGTTCGCTCCTTCAAGCCCTCGATTAAGTTCCCATCCAGATAGGTCTCCAAGACGGCGGGATGGACATAACATTTTCGGCAAACGGCCGGAGTGTTGCCCAGCATCTTGGCGACCGCGCTAACTGCTGCTTTCACGTTCTTCTTGGCCTGCGATTCGTTCTCAAATGCCTCCTGCGCCTGCAGCGCAATCGCCGCCATCACCGTCCCTGCCCAGGTGCGAAAATCTTTCGCGGTAAAGTCTTCCCCGGTTATCTCGCGCAGATATTGGTTCACGTCTTCGGATGTCACCTGACGGCGTTCCCCCTCGTCATCGAGGTATTGAAAAACGTCCTGTCCGGGGAGGTCCTGCAGTTTCCTGATGATCCGCGCCACGCGCCGATCTTCGGTGTCTATATCGTGTTCCTGACCGCTCTTGCCCCGAAAACGAAAGCGCAGTTTCGATCCCTTTACCTCGACGTGGCGATTGCGCATGGTCGTTAGGCCAAATGATTGGTTCTCTTTGGCGTATTCTTCGTTCCCGACGCGAATGAATGTTCTTTCGAGAAGTTGAACGACGGTGGCGAGGACCTTCTCCCGCGGGAGCCCGCGTCGCTTAAGGTCGCGATTAACCCGGCGCCGGATTTTGGGAAGAGTCTGGGCGAAGACAACCATTCTCTCGTACTTGTTCTCATCGCGTACTTCACGCCAACGCTCATGATAACGGTACTGCTTGCGCCGCCGCGCATCGCGACCGGTAGCTTGGAGGTGCCCGTTCGGAGAAGGGCAAATCCAAACGTCGGTGTAGGCCGGGGGAATCGCTAGGCGGTTCAGGCGCAAGATGCGAGTTTCGTCGCGGATCTCCTTTCCCTCCGTGTCGAAGTAGACGAACTTCTTGCCTCGGCGCTGTCGCGTGTAACCAGGACTTTCGTCGCTCACATAACGCAGCCCAGCCTCCTCCGCGGCGGCCTCGGGATCGTTCACAATCTCGATTTCACGAATTTTCTTTTTTTCCTGGCGAAGCTTGCGGGCGGTGATCGGCACGCTAGCAATACGGGCGATCAGCCCGCTCAGGACGCCTCGCACTGCTAATGAAAATTCTTGAAACCGAGAGATTGGTCCTGTCGCACCTCACGATCGCCGATGCTTCCTTCATGCTCGAGCTCATGAATGAACCGGAGTTCATCGAGTTTGTCGCTGACCGGGGATTGCGGACCGAGGCGGATGCCGCGCTTTACCTTGCGGAAAAAATTCTGCCCTCTTACGAGAAATTCGGTTTCGGACTTTGGCGCGTCGATTTGAAGCAATCCGCGGCCCCTATTGGAATTTGCGGTCTGTTGAAACGGGACACGCTGGACGATCCGGACGTCGGCTTTTCCATTCTCAAGCGGTTTTGCGGCAATGGTTACTGCTATGAGGCGGCGGCGGCGGTGCTGCATTACGGGCGCACGACCCTTGGACTGAAAAAGATTTGCGGTATCACAGCTCCGAACAACCGCATTTCGATACACTTGCTGGAGAAACTCGGATTAAAGCTGCAACGAAGGATTCACGTTCCGGGCTACGGCACGGAGAGCCTGCTCTTCTCCTAATCAAACGTTGTCATCCTGAGCGCAGCGAAGGATCTCCGACTTTTTCTGATTCACAGCGTCAGGTCCGCGGAAATGGTAAGAGATCCTTCTCTACGCTCAGGATGACAATTCTGATCGGGTGATTTGCAGCATTGCGACTGTCTGACCAAGAGACACCCGCGGGGCGACTAGCTTCAACGCCGAAACTCGTTATGAGCCGTACGATTTGGTAAATTTCTTCTTCGACTCCTCGGGAGGCGGTGTGGAGGACGACTCCGCCGTAGGCCCGGTTACGTTCTCCTCTGCACTAACCGGAGAGGGTTCGCGGCTTGCTTCTGGCGCCGGCGAAGACGCAGATTTTGCCGCCCCACCCCGAGAAGCTTCAACGAAAGCCATCTGCAAACTGGAAAGCGCGTTCCGAAGAACCGTTGACTCCTCGGTCGTGAGATTGCCACGGGTCTTTTCCTGGATCATCCCGAGCTGGTCGATGAACATCCGCGCCACGTCGAGGTTCACCTCTGCCTGACCAGTTTGCGGGTTCGGAATTTGCCCAAGAAACAAAGCGCAATTCTGTGCCTGCATCATGACAAATTCGATAAAGTGCTGGGTCAATTCCCCTGACTGTTTGGTAGTTTGAACTTCGGCCATAAAAGTAGAACGGGTAAAATTTTCTCTAAACGGTAGTTAACTTTCGGACGCCGGACGGACCGTGGCAAGGACATAGGGTTGGTTGAAATATTTGGCCGCCACTCGCTTGATATCTTCGGCCGTAATCATTTCGACTTCACTTTCGAGTTTCTGATGGTGATCGAATCCGAGCCCATAAAGTTCATCGAGCGCGGACATATAGCCAAAGGAATCATTGCTCTGGTTGGCAATGCGCTGTTGGCCGATAAGCTTCCTTTTCGCCCGGGTCAATTCCTCGTTCGTTAGGCCGGAAGCGGCCAGTTTGCCGATTTCATCTAGCAGCGCGGCCTTGACCGGGCCTAACTTTTGCGGATCGGTCCCGAGATAGAACGCGAAGAGGCCGGGTGCCAGACCCTGCATCTGGGTCGTGCCGACGAAATAAGCCAGGCCCATTTCTTCCCGAATTCGCACGAAAAAACGCGAACCCAAATCACTGCTCGCCTCATCGATTAATTCCAGCGCATAACGGTCCGGACTCAAAACATCCGCGCCACGATATCCGACCATAAGGACGCATTGCGTTTTCACCTTGGTCTCTTCGACTGCCTTGATTGCGGCCAGCGTTGGCGGTGGCAGCACCTCGCTCAAAGTCAATTCGCCTGAAGGCATCGCCGCAAGTAATTGCTCGAACATCTCCTTCACCTCGGCGGCCCGAACGCTTCCAAAAACGGACAACACGCCATTTTTCGCCACGAGATAGCGATCACGAAAGGCAAGCAAATCAGCCTGCGACAGCCGCGTGACGGATTCGGGTGTGCCTTTTACACGCAGCGCGTAGGGGTGAGGACCAAAAATGGCAGCCCGCAAAATATTGCGCGCGACCGTCGTCATTTGCTCTTCCTCTTCGCGGATGCCAGCGATCTGCACCTCTTTCTCTCGCGCGATCGCCTTTTCAGGCATGGTGGCGTTTAACAGGACATCGCAAAGCAGCTCCGCTCCGAGTCGCAAGTCGGGCTGGGTCACTTCGATTGAAATGCTAAAACTGTTGTTGCCCGCGTCGCTGCCAAGGTGGCCGCCGACTGCTTCGATCGAATCAGCAATCTGTTCTGCAGTTCGCGTCTTCGTTCCTTTCACCAGCACCTTCGACATGAGGCGCGTAATGCCACTCATTTCCGGAGTTTCGGCGAGTAAGCCGCCACGGAAAACTGCCACCATCGAAACCAGCGGAAGCCGCGCATCTTCTCTCACAAGAAGCCGCAGCCCATTCGACAGCTCGAATTTTGCGACCTCGTCTGCGCGCAGGGCGCTGTCTTCGCTTTTCTCGGCCGCGAACGTGCCTCGCGGATTGAGGGAAACGACCGTCAGATTTTCCTCGACCAGATACTGTCGCGCGACGCGCTTGATATCCTCAAGCGTCACTTTCTGCACCGCCTCAAGGTAATCACGCGTGAAATTCAGATTTCGGGTCACAAACCAGCTTGAGCCGAGATCAGAAGCCTGCCCGCGCATGGTGGCGAGCGAGCCTAACGAGTGGCTGAGCGAGATTTTTTTCGCCTTGGCCAGCTCACCGGCCGTCGCGCCGTTCTGCTGGAAGTCGGCGACGATCTGCAAAATCGCACGCTCCGCTTCTTTGCGATGCATCGGATCAAGGGTGGCATCGATTCCAAGCACGCCCGGATCCCCTGGGGTGTAGGAAAAGGCGGATATTCCATAGGCGAGGCCCGCTACTTCGCGCACCTTGCGATAAAGCCGGGAACTTCGGCCGTCACCCAGGATCGTGGAAAGCAAATCCAACGCGGGCACATCGGGATGAGTCAACTCCGGGACGTGCCAGACAAGCGCGAGGCGCGTCAATTCTGTCGGGAACTCTTCGTGCGCTTCACGCCGCCCCTGCTGCAATGGTTCCTGTGGCACGTAAACCGGCTCGAGTGACCGCGCCGGATAATCCGCAAAATATTTCTCGAGTTGCGCGTGGACCTCGCCAGCATCGACGTCGCCCACTACGACAAAAGTGAGATTGTTAGGCACGTAACGCGTCTGATAATATTCCAGAACGTCCTGCTGCTTGAGCTGATCGAAAATTTGAATGTCGCCGATCACCGGCAGGCGGTAGGGATGGCGTTGATATGCCGTCTTGAACATCAGTTGGCCCATCATCCGGTCAGGATCGTCGTTCCCCATCGCGAATTCACGGCGAATGACCTCCTGCTCCTTCGCATATTCTTCCGGCGGAAGGGTCGAGTTCATCATCGCATCGGCCAAAACATCGAGCGCGCTCGCGACGCCCTCTTTCGGCACATCGATCCAGTAGACCGTCCGATCAAAGGAAGTGTAGGCGTTGATGTAGCCGCCCTGGTCCTGCACGGTGCGCGCGATCTCGTTCGTCGTGCGCGCCTTCGTGCCCTTGAAAAGCATGTGCTCGAGGATGTGAGACAGACCCGCGCCCAGATGCCGGCCTTCATCGATGCTTCCCGTGCCGCACCACGCCTGCACACTCGCGACCGGCGCACTCCGATCGACTTGCACGATGATCGTTAGGCCGTTAGGCAAGACCCACTTCTGCGCCGTGACCGGCGGAAAGGTGATCGCGGCGGATGTGCCGGGAGCCACCGTGTTAAGCTCGGCCGCGGTCAACATGCCCAAAACTCGAACGCAGGGCGTGCCCCTTTAATCATGAAACTTTTGGCGCGGGCAAAGCCGGCGGAAGCTGAGGCGGCGCCATTTTCACCTCCGGCCGGAACGGCGTCACAAACGCTTCCTGGAAAGAGTAGACCGACTTGAAATCATCGAGTGAATCCTTCTCGGTCTTTCCGAAAATACCGGCACCGATGAGGTTGAAAACCATGCAGCCAATGTCCTCACAGCGTTCGATTCCCCAATAGGAAAAAACGGTTAGCGCCATCGGACCAAATTCCTTCAGCGCATAAAGCCGCACGCCCTCCAACAACTCCGGGCCGGCCACATGCCGCACCGCGGCGCCTTTGGATTTTTTCTGCTGTTTGGTAGTGTAATCCAAGGCATCACGAAGGAAGACGTAAGCGTCGCGGTGATAGCGACGATCGGCTTGGACGATGGAATCTAGGGCTTCAGCAAATCCGATTTTTTGCATGGCAAAGGAACTGCTCAGGGAGAGCGGGCGCTATGATAATCAGCAACCGCTCTCGGAGCAAGTGATGTAAAGTGGAGAAATGCGCGCGCTGATTTTATTGATTTTCGCCGCCGGATTCGTGAACGCAGCAGCGCAAGCAACGGACCGGATGTCCGATCCGGTTGTTCGGCGCGCCCTGTGGGAGCATGAGAAAATTCTACAGGAAAATCCGGCTTCGGCCGTGGCCCACCGCGATTATGCCGAATTCCTTTCCGAGAACGGCAACCTGCGTGCTGCCATCGTACACTGGCGCCAGGCCCAGAAGCTCGACCCGGCAGATGCCGCTACCGCCAATGCGCTAGGCGGGGCCTACTTGCGAGCGGGCCACTCGGCCGAAGCCGCCGAGCAGTTTGGCCGCGCCGTCAAGTTAGCGAGTGAAAATCCCGCCTACCATTTCAACCTCGCAAACGTGGAATTCATGCTCCGTCACGACTTGAAGGCGGCTTGGAACGTGGATACTCCCGACTTACTCGAACACGCTCTCTCCGAGTTCCGTGCCGCCAGTCGCCTTTCGCCTAACGACGTTGAGTATGCGCGCGCTTACGCCGAAACCTTCTACGGCATGCCCAATCCGGATTGGAGTGCGGCCGAGGCGGCTTGGAAACACGTCCTCGCTCTCTCGGGTCAAAGCGATTTCGCTTACATCCAGCTCGCCCGCATCAGCTTGAAACGCGGTGACGCGAACGAGGCGCGCCGCTGTCTGGCCAAACTCACCGACACGCGTTCCGACACGTTGAAGCGGAAACTACTGGAAGAAGCGGATCGGCTTTAGAACCCATCTCTTAAATAGGGAAGGGATGCGCTAAGCTGCGGCGGACAGTTGGAAAGGCGCGACGAAAAAGCATAGCCAAAGGGTTCTGTGACTGAGGAGCAACGCGGCCAACCGCCAGCCGCAGCTTAGCCCGCGGGGTGGCCGATTTCAGTTCGATTCGACTTCGATCGAATCGAGATAAACGGAAATCGGATCACGCCGGCGCGGTTGAGGTTCATCGGCCGACTTGGCCGCCTCGAGCAATTGCGAAAACGCGCCGCTCATCGTTTTTGTCTGGGTCGCCTCATACCAGTTTAAATAATCGTCGACCTCGTTTTGCTGGCGCTCAATCACGCGACGATAACTGGCCACACGCGCCAGGCGTCCGGGCATTTTGTTAAGCTGGGCCCGACCCAGTTTGCCTTGCGCGATCAAGTCCGATAATTCGTAGACCTCCTGCACGATTGACCGATAGGCAGGATGGGCGCGAGCCGAAAGAAGTAACAGTTGCTGGCTCACCTTGCGCAAGACCGCGCGATGAGCCGACAATTTCCGAAAACTCTCGTAATCGCCTAACGAATAATCCTTTTTTGTCCCGTCCGGCGCTGGAATGGAAAATCGCAGGATCCGGTCGAGCCGGGACGCGGTCTCTCCCGCGGTCAGAATCTCATGACGATCGCTGGCCGAAAGATGAGCCACACTCAGCACCCACCATTTGCCGGGCGCCCGTCCGAGTGTTTCTGGAAAGTGCGCCTCCAGGTTCGCCATCGCATCATTCGGCGCATCGGGCAGATCGGCGATAAACTGGGTCAGCTTTCGCTCTCCTCTCGGCGCATCCAGCAGGAGCTGCAGGAGCGCCATTGAGTAGGCATCATGCAACTGCCGTGAAGGAGCGTCCAGTTGCTCTCGCCGCTGCCGCACCAGATCTTCCAGCGGAATGATTTTTTGCGCGGTCACCATGGTTTGGAGCAATTTCGCATCGTCGTCAGAATCGCGGCCTGGTCGGAGTTCGAGCACACCATCTACCAGCCAGTCCGGCGGAGAGACATACGGTGTCCCAGCGGCGATGTTGGTGCGATTGCGATACATCAATTCGAGCAGAATGGCTCGGAGCAATTGGCGCTGCACTTCTTCACCTCGTATGTCTTTGGTTACAAGCAGATTGAGCTGAAGCTTGAGTGCATAACCCAGCTGGCTGAAATCGAGTCGGGCGCCCGGCGCATCGGGGAAGTTTGCCTGCGGATAATCCAGGTTGATGATGAGCGGGGTTTTCCAAGTGTCCCTCGATTCGAGACGATGAAGCAGGTTGGCTTTGGTGCGTTCCGCCAGATCGCACATCGCGCCGCGCACCTTGACGTCAGCACCGTAAACAAGGAATTGGCGGGAGGGACTGGTGCTACTTGGCTTGGCGGCTGCCGTCGCTCCAGGAATGGCCAGCGTAATGAATAAACCAAGGACGCAAACAGTCTGTTTAACCAGCAACATCACTTCAAGCGCACGATAACTATTTGGGCTGACGAAAGAAATGGGAAAATGGAGGACCTTCTGCTACATTAATTGCATCAAACGAAACGAAACGATGAAAACGACAAAAATTATCGCAGTGTTTTTCGCTGTTGCCGGTTTATTGGCGTTTGCCGCGCCCGTCGATGCTCAGGGACGTCATGGTGGAAATGGAAATCCCGGTTCCCACGGCAACTGGCATGGCGGCAATCGTCATAATGGCCACTGGCATGGTGGCGGCGTGAATTTCTATGTCGGTGGCTTCGGTTATCCATTCTATTACGGCTACCCTTACTGGGGTTACCCATATTACGGGTATCCTGCCTATGGCTACGGATATCCAGGGAACGCGTCCTATAGTTATGACCCGCAGGGCATTTACCAGGGCCGACTCGCAAGTGGGTTTAACGGAGGCAACGGGTCTGTCGCGACTCAAGTCCAACAGAAACTCGCGTCCGGCGGTTACTATAACGGCGAAATCGATGGAATTATTGGTGAGGGAACACGGCGCGCCATCCGGAATTATAAGCGAGACAATAACTTGCCGGTCGATGGCCGGATTGATGACCAGTTACTTGCGTCGATGGGTCGCGGGTAAGTAGCTAACCTCTATCCCTAAACGAAGCGAGCGGCTTCTTGCTTGAGCCAATCGCGCCGCTGTCGCAGGACCAGGCACCGATAGAGCGGTGCTCTCCAGGTTTCCTAGCGTTGCGCAACCAGTGTCACCGACTGGGGATGGAACTCGATGCTTGCCAGTTTGGAGACGGAGGTCCGTTCCCGAGCCAACGCATCCCACGCTTTCTGCAAGATGATATCCGCGTATTTCATTAGCGCCGGGTGAATTGGCATGCGGCCGATGTAACCACCCGTGTTGGTGCTGATAATCTTGCCATTCTCAATCTTCACTCTGTAAGAGCTGCCGCTGTAAATCGAGTAGCCAAACAACTGACGCTCGCTGCCGATGCGGCACAGTCCTTCTTCGAATCGCACGATGACGCTCTTAAGCGGAAAGTAACCCTGGCCGGCCGGGCTATCCTTTCGCCGCAAGTTACTAGCGATATAGCTGTTTACCTGGTCCTCATTATACACTAGCGAAGCGCCTTGATGATTCGAGTTAGCCGAGACCATGTCCATGTTAATCATGGGAGCTATGTCGTAGTTCTTCTTCGCAGGCGGTTGCTCGATGGGTAAGACCATCACGATAACTGCGGCGAGGGCGCTCGCCCCCAAAATCACCTTCGCGAACTTTGTGATTGCGTTTTTCAGATTGGCGTTGCCGCCTCGCAGCATTTTCTGAAGATGTTCTCTCGCCTTGACGTCCGGTTCGCCTGAAGGCACCGCCGACCTGCTCAGTTTGCTTCGATCGAGACGAGCACCGCAGCTGTGGCAGTAAATCCGCTGCGGCTCGTTTTCGTGCTGACAATCAGGACAGATTAATATGTTGGTGCTAGTGGTGGTGGTCACGACGACGACTCCTTTTTGGTCGATGATTCCGACTTCTTCGCAGGTGGAGTTTTGGTGTCGCTCTTGCCGCTGGCACTCTCTCCACCGCTCTTTTCGCCGCCGCCTGGCGACTCCTTCTTCGCAGCTTCTTTGTACGAGTTGCTCCGATAATCAGTAATATAAAATCCGGACCCTTTAAAAATGAGGCCCGCGCCGGTCCCAAGCAGCCGCTTAACCTTGCCTTTGCCCCATTTTGCCTGCTGGCACAGTTCTTTCGGGCAGGTCTTGTAAGCCTCGTCGCGCATCGACTGGAAGGCCTCGAAATTTTTTCCGCATTTTTCACAAGCGTATTCGTAAGTTGGCATCGTTTTACAAGTAGATTGAGAACGGTCGCCAGTGTCAGCAAAACTAAGCAGAATTCAAGCCGCACCCCGGCGAGTGGGTGCGACTCATGCTACCTTGACTTTCCGAAGGCACCCTCTTTAGTTGCGCTTCCTTTCGTGAAAACGCCCCTATTTTCCTTGTCGCCGCGCTCTCGGATGGGCCTTATCTTGCTCGCGTGCGTGGGCCTTGCGAGCTGCGGAGAAGATGACCCCCGACTTGCCTATCAGGGAACACAATACCTCGGTGGCGTTTATGGAAATTCGATCACCGCGCCCGGTGCGCCGGTCGATAACGTTTCGTATTGGGACGGCGACGGAGTTCCCGGCAACCCCTCCATCAAGATCAGTCTGGGCGAGCAGCGCGCTTATTTTTACAAGAGCGGAAAGTTAGTTGGCATTTCGCAGCTCTCGACCGGCCGCGAGGGATTGGACACTCCGATTGGACAATACAAGATCATCCAAAAGGACCTCGATCACGCCTCCAGCAAATACGGCGACTACGTCGATGCAGGTGATAACGTTATCATGCCAAACATTGATAATGCGAAGGATAAAAAACCGCCGGGCACACACTTCAAAGGTGCGCCCATGCCTTTCTTCATGCGCATTGTTGGCGGAGTCGGGATGCATGCCGGCTATCTTCCCGGTTACCCGGCGTCACACGGCTGCATCAGGATGCCGGAATTCATGGCGGAAGATTTCTTCCAAAACGTTGCGACCGGCACACCCGTAACAATCACGCCTTAAGAGTTGAATCTCTTTGCTTCGCAGCGGAGATTTGCCCACAATCGCGCAGAGGTTACACTCCTGCTCCTCGCGCCATGATCCTTATTACTCAACCTGCCGTAACCGACGCGCAGATCGACCATATCGTGGCGCGCATCGAGGAGTTCGGCTTGCGTCCCGAAGTCATGCGCGGGGCTTCTCGCGTCGTGATCGGCGTCCTGGGCCCTGAGGAACTGATTCGCGGGAAATCTCTCGGTGCACTTCCCGGCGTTGAATCGGTCGTGCCCGTGTCGAAGGCCTACAAACTCGTCAGTCAAAATGGCGCCGCGCCGCCTCCAGTCTCGATTGGCGGAGTCGCCGTTGGCACGGGTCAGCGCATTGTTTTGATTTCTGGCCCCTGCTCGGTCGAAAGCAGACCTCAGGTTCTTTCAATCGCGGCCGCGGTAAAGAAAGCTGGCGCCCGAGTCCTGCGCGGAGGCGCCTTTAAGCCGCGCACTTCGCCCTATAGCTTCCAAGGGCTCGGCGAGGATGGGCTGCGTTGTCTTGCGGAGGCGCGGGCGGAAACCGGCTTGCCAATTATAACCGAAATCATGGATACGCGTGATTTGCCGGTCATCGAGAAATACGCGGATTGCCTCCAGATCGGTGCGCGCAGTATGCAGAACTTCGCGCTGCTGAAGGAAGTCGGTCGCAGTCGGCTACCGGTCCTGCTGAAGCGCGGTCTGAGCGCGAGCATCAATGAACTCCTGATGAGCGCCGAATATGTTCTGAGCGAAGGGAACCCGAACGTTCTGCTCTGTGAACGCGGTATTCGCACCTTCGAGACGATGACGCGGAACACGCTCGACTTGAATGCAGTGCCGATCCTTAAAGCAAAAACGCGGCTGCCGGTCGTGGTCGATCCGACCCATGGCATTGGGCTGCGAGACTTTATTCCGCAAATGTCACTCGCTGCGATTGCCGCAGGAGCCGACGCGCTCATGATCGAAGTGCACGACGAACCGGAGCGCGCCTGGAGCGATGGCGAACAAGCGCTTCAGCCGGCCGTGTTTGCCGATCTCGTCGGCCGCATCAGAGCTGTGGCCCAGGCAGTCGGGCGCGATCTGTAAGAGAGTTGTGGCTGTGGCTGGGATCGGCGATCCCAGCCACAACAGCTACAATATTCGCCCGATTGAACTTCAATCTCGTTTCGGCGAGAGGATGACGTGGAAAAATCCAGCGGCGCCGATCTTCTCAAAATCGTCGCAGCGAGCGCGCCAATCGAAGAACGATTGCAGGCTCTGCAGACAGGCGATCGCCCGGTTGCTTTCTCGCATGTCATCGAGTCGGCGCGAGCGTTTCTGGTCGCGGTAATCGCCTCGGAAATTTCGGAAACACTTTGGGTAATTTGTCCCAGCGTTCGTGTCCAGGAGCAGTTGCACGAGAGCCTAACGAATTGGTGGCCAGAGGCGCTCTTCCTGCCCGAAGCGGAGTTCCTGGCAGTGGAAAATGTTCTGCCCGACCAGGAGATTACCGCCGAAAGGCTCGCTCTTTTTCGTCGTGTCGCGGCGAGCAAGAAACGACACGTCATCGTCGCCACCCGCGCCAGTCTTGACCAGCCGGCACCGAAGCGCGAGGCGCTACGCACATCCGCGTTGCGGCTGCGACGTGGAGCAAAGCTCGAACTCGAGCGCATTGCAGAGTCGCTGGCCGAAGCTGGGTATGAACGTGTCGCGCAGGTTTCGACCCGCGGACAGTTCGCCATCCGGGGAGGCATTCTCGATGTTTACTCCTGGCAGGCAGAGCTTCCCATCCGCTCCGAATTTTTCGGCGACGAAATCGAATCTCTCCGCGAATTCGACCTCGATACCCAGACCTCACTGCGCAATCTGAACGACGTCGAAATCTTGGTCGGAGCGGCTGACGACCAGAGTGGCCACGTGCGGGATTACATCGAGCAGGGGCATCTCACGGTTGGGATCGAGGGCGAGGAGGAAGATATTCGCATCACCGAAGGTTGGGCCGGAGACGGCGACGAAGTCGAAGATTTCAGCGGCGCCTTTGTTGATTGCGGGATCGGCGAATTCGACACCGGCGAATTCATCATCGCGGAAACGAAGCGAAAGCAATTCCTTTCCCGGCTTAACGAATGGCACGAAGGCGGCAGCCGGATCGCGATTTACTTCCAGACTGAGGGCGAAATTGAGCGCTTCCGCGAAATCATGGCGGAAGCGAATGCGTCGTTAGGCGGAATCGAATTGTTGGAAGGCACCCTGCCGCGCGGTTTTTGTTTTCCGTCCGGAAATCTCGTCGTGCTGGCAGCGGCGGAACTTTTCGGGCGCGCCCCGACCCATGGTCGCCGCCGCTTGCAGCGAACCGCGAAATTTGGAACGCACCGCGCCCAGATAGATTTTAGCGATCTCCGTGAGGGCGAATTGGTCGTCCATCTCGAGCACGGCATTGGACGATTTCAGGGATTGCAAAAAATGGGCGGTCCCGAGAGCCACGAAGTGTTGGCGATCGAATTCGCGGAAGATGCGAAACTCTTTGTCCCGCTCGAACAAGCCTTCATGGTGTCACGCTATGTCGGCGTCGGGAAAAAAATGCCGCCGCTTAGCTCGCTGGCCGACGCGAGATGGTCTCGCGCGAAAAAAAGCGCCGCCGCCTCGATCTTCGATTACGCGGGTAAAATGCTCGCCCTCCAGGCGGAACGCGAAACGCATCGTGGACACGCTTTCGGCTCGGACACGAAATGGCAGGTCGAATTCGAACACTCCTTTCCGTTCCGGGAAACGGTCGATCAACTCAAAGCCATTACTGACACCAAGCACGACATGGAGGAGCCGCGCTCGATGGATCGTCTCATTTGCGGCGATGTTGGTTTTGGCAAAACCGAGGTTGCGATTCGAGCGGCCTTCAAAGCGGTGATGGATGGAAAACAGGTCGCGGTCCTGACCCCGACAACGGTGCTCGCTCAGCAGCATTTCGAAACATTCCGACAACGGATGCTCGATTATCCGGTGCGCATCGAAATGCTGAGCCGGTTTCGGACGCAGGGCGAACAGCGCAAGGTGCTTGAGCAATTGCGCGACGGGGGAATCGACGTCGTTGTTGGAACCCATCGCCTCATCTCGGGCGATGTCGTTTTCAAGGACCTCGGTCTGGTCGTGATCGACGAAGAACAGCGCTTCGGTGTCCTCCACAAAGAGAAGTTCAAGGAACTCTTTAAGCTGGTCGACATCCTCACGCTTTCCGCGACACCAATTCCGCGCACGCTCTACTTGTCGTTAGTCGGGGTCAAAGACATGTCCACGATTGAGACGCCGCCGCTCAATCGGCTGCCGGTCGAAACAGTGATTTGCGGTTATGACGAGCGCATCATTCGCGATGCGATCAATCGCGAGCTCGAACGCCAGGGCCAGGTTTATTTTTTGCACAACCGGGTCATGTCAATTCAAAGAGTGCGAGATCGGATCGCGGATCTGTGCCCTGGAGCGCGGGTTGAACTCGGTCACGGCCAAATGGATGCGGACGAACTGGAAGGCGTGATGCACCGTTTCGTCGCCGGAGAAGTGGACGTGCTGGTTTGCACCACGATCATCGAGAGCGGACTCGATATTCCGAACGCCAACACCATCATTATCGATCGAGCGGATCGCTTCGGATTGGCCGATCTTTATCAACTGCGCGGCCGGGTCGGGCGCGCAGAGCATAAGGCCTATGCCTACTTGCTTCTGCCCCGCGAGATGATGACTGTCGGCGCAGCCCGCAAACGCATCAACGCTATCCAGCAATACAGTTCGCTCGGCGCCGGTTTTCGCATCGCGATGCGCGATTTGGAGATTCGCGGCGCGGGCAGCATTCTTGGGACCGCGCAAAGCGGTCACATTGTAGCGGTTGGATTTGATCTCTACTGCCAACTCTTGAAACAGGCGGTTGCGCAACTGAAAGGCGAAAAACTTCGACCCCGCCTTGAGGTAGAAACGCGGCTCGACTTTCTCGCCACCAACGAGGGCGAATTTCTCGCCGCCGGTCCCGATAAACTGGTGCCCGCGTTTCTGCCGGTGTCGTACATCAGCGAGGCCGCGCTCCGCATCCAGGCCTATCGCAATCTCGCCGAAGTCACGACCAGCGAGCAGTTGCAACGGCTCCGGCGCGAGTGGCGAGACCGTTTCGGAAAATGGCCCCCGGCGGTTGACAATTTGCTGCTCCTCAGCGAAATCAAGCTTTCCGCCGCGCGGGCTCGCGTCACTCGAGTCGAAGTTCGCGAGGGTAAATTGATGCTCACCCGCCGTGGCGACTTTATCCTAATGGGTGGAAAATTTCCCCGTTTAACTTCCGATAAAATTGATCGCAACCTCGCAGAGGTATGGCAATGGCTAAAACAACTTTGAACTTCATCTGGCGTTATCCGATCGTGGCACTGTTAGCGTTTTTCTGCCTCGGCCTGGCCGCGATCGCATCACCGACACACGGCGCGGAGTCGGTCAACGGCATCGCCGCGGTCGTGAACGACAAGGTCATCACTTATTCCGAAGTGCGAGATGTCGTCGAACCCCGTGAGCGTCTTCTCCGCTCGCAGTATTCAGGACAGGATTTGGTGAAAAAAATCACCGATTTGCGTAAATCGGCTCTCCAAGACTTGATCGATCGCGAGCTGATTCTTCAGGCGTTCGCAAAAGAAAATAACGTTATTCCTCAGCACTTTATCGATGAGCGCGTCGACGCGGTCATAAAGGAAAACTTCGGCGGAGACCGGAACGCTTTCATCAAAACGATGGAGGCGCAGAAGTACACCATGTCCAAGTTCCGCGACATGGAGCGCCAGAAGATCATCGTCATGGCGATGCGGGCCAAGAATGTTAAGTCGAACCTGATCGTTCCACCGGCGAAGGTGGAAGAATTTTATCGCGACCATAAGAGCCTGTTTGCCAACAAAGCGCAGGTCAAACTGCGGATGATCATGATTCCGGGACACAAAGAGAGCGGTGGCGGCATCGCCCAAAGATCAATGGCGGATGAAATTCGCGCCAAACTCATCACGGGAGCGGATTTCGATAAAATGGCGCAAATGTATTCGGAAGATAGCACTCGCGACCTTGGCGGTGACTGGGGCTGGATTGATGATAAGACACTTTCGCCAGAACTCTCGCAGGTCGCTTTCAATCTCAAGCCGGGCGAGATCAGCCGCGTCGTTGATATTGGTGACAATCATTACATTTTGAAGGTGGAAGCTCGCCAGGGCGGCGAAGTGAAGCCGCTCACCAAAGAACTGCGCACCGAGATTGAAGCGCGCCTTCGCCAGCAACAGGCGCAGGAGTTGCAGGATCACTGGCTGGCCAGCCTTCGCTCGAAAGCTTACATCAAGACTTTCTGAATCGTCGCCTGATGCTCGTCCACTGCGGATAATGCGCCCACGCATTGCCATCACGCTGGGCGATCCCGCGGGCATCGGACCGGAGATCGCACGCGCTGCCCTTGATTCCGGCAAACTGCCGGAAGCGGATTATCGGCTCATCGGTGAAACTGAAGGACATTCGTTAGGCAAACCGACGCCGGCGAGCGCGCGCGCCGCGGCCATCGCGTTGGAACAAGCCGTTGAACTCGCTTTGGCGGGAGAGATCGATGCTGTGGTAACCGGTCCCATCCATAAGGCGCACATGTACGAGGTTGGATTCCCCTTCCCCGGCCAGACGGAATTCTTCGCCGCCCGTTGTGGAGTGGAAGATTTTGCAATGCTTCTCACCGGCGGAAAGCTCACGGTTGCCCTTGTCACCACGCACATTCCGCTCGCCGCCGTGAGCACAACCCTAAGTAGCGCCGAAATCGTTCGAGTCGGGTCTTTGCTCGCGGAGTTTCTGGCGAAACGCGGCGGCGGCCAACGAATCGCCGTCGCCGGCCTGAACCCGCATGCCGGAGAATCCGGTGCTCTGGGCCGCGAAGAGATCGAAATTATCGCACCTGCCGTCGAAGAACTCTCAACTCTCAACTCCGTAAAGGAGCGTGGCTCCCACGGAGCTTTACGCTCTCAACTCTCAACTTCCTTCACCGGCCCCCTTTCACCCGACACGATTTTTCATCGCGCGGTCGAAGGAGAGTTCGACGGCGTGCTGTGCATGTATCACGACCAAGGCTTGATTCCATTAAAGCTCCACGCTTTCCACGAAGGCGTGAACGTGACTCTTGGCCTGCCATTCCCGCGGACCAGCCCGGATCACGGCACCGCATTTGAGATTGCCGGAAAGGGCATCGCGCGAGCCGACAGCATGATCGCCGCGATCCGCCTCGCCGTGGAGCTCGCAACGGCAGAAGCAAAATGAACACCCGCATTTCGCCACTTCACCTGGCGTTGCTCCTCGCGACGATGTTGGTCTTCGTCTGGTCCGGATGGCGCCCTTACGAACGACTGACCTGGTGGCTTGAGACCGCTCCCGGTATCGCGGGCGCGATTCTTCTCATCGCCACCTACAGTCGCTTTCGTTTCACCACCTTGGTCTACGCCCTGATCGCGCTGCACATCATGCTGCTTTGCGTTGGCGGTCATTACACTTATGCGCGGGTCCCCTTTTTCACCTGGCTCGAACCGTTGTTCGGTTGGCAGCGCAATCACTTCGATCGACTCGGACATTTTGCCCAGGGATTTGTCCCGGCATTGATCGCTCGCGAACTTTTCATCCGACTGCGCGTAGTCACATCGGGCGGTTGGCGATTTTCCATCATCATCCTCATCTGCATGGGCATCAGCGCCCTTTACGAATTGCTCGAGTGGGCCGCCGCAGTGATCGGAGGCTCGGCTTCCGACTCCTTCCTCGGGACGCAGGGCGACGTTTGGGACACGCAGAAAGATATGTGCATGGCCTTGGTCGGCGCAGTCTGCGCTTTGCTCCTGATGAGTCTTTGGCAGGATCGGCAAATGCGAAAGTTGCCGCGGGGTTGAATTTTTGACCACGGATTACGCGGATTCACGGATGGTTCTCGCAGCCAGGCGACGGGACGGAGCCCGTGCAATCCGCGGTTAAATCTCCTCTTCCCATCCGTGTTATCCGTGTAATCCGTGGTTAAAATCTCGTCCGTGCCTCTTCAAAAATATCTCACCGTTTTCAATCTCGGGATCCAGAACACTTTCGTGTATCGCTGGAATTATCTGCTCCGCGCCATCTTTGGACTGATCCCGCTCGTCGGCACGATTTTCCTTTGGCGCGCCATCTTTCGCGAGAGCGGCGGCGGCATGCGCGGTTACGACTACGGCGCGATGATTTACTATTACCTGCTGACCATCTTGGTCAGCAATCTCGTCACGCCAACCGAAGACGAATGGCAGATCGCAGCCGATATTCGCGAGGGCCAGATCAATTCGTTTCTGACCAAGCCGATGAGTTATCTGGCTTATCGCTTCTGCATTTTCCTTAGCGGCCGGCTGGTCTACACCGCCGTCACAATCCTTCCGATCGCCGGGATCTTCTTTTACTTCCGAAGTTACATCACTTTGCCTAGCGATCCGATAACCTGGCTGGCGGCTCTTGTTTCACTGATAATGTCAGCTCTGATCCAGTTCTTTCTTACTTACTCGCTTTCGATGATGGCTTTTTGGATTCTCGAGATCTCGACCATCGTCTTCATCGTATACAGCTTCGAATATTTCCTCGGCGGCCAGATGTTCCCGCTCGATATCATGCCGCCGGCATTCCAGGTGGTGATGAAATGGTTGCCGTTTTATTACGAACTGTTCTGCCCAATCGCGATCTTCCAAGGCCGCGTCAGCGGCAGTGAAATGATGAGCGCGCTCATGATCCAAGCCGGCTGGGTAGTAGCAATGTGGGTGGCAGCGACGATGATGTGGAAACGCGGCCTCGGCCATTACCAGGCCGTTGGTGGTTGATCTGCGGAGCATGTTGTGGCTGGCATCGGTGATGCCGGCGGGAATAAGCTAGCCACCTCAAGAAAGACCTGGAACCGATTCAGCCACACCGCGCCGCGTCGCCGTTTCGACAAGCTCAAGGCCCTGGAGCAAGCGGAAGGGGAGACGCGGTCTACACAGCAACCGCAAGAACCGCACGGACGCGCGATCGTTGTCGGATTTCGGTTGCGCCGCTGCAATCACCTTCCGAAACTCGCGCGATGGAAGATTTGCGAGCTTATCTCAAGGCGCGCCAAAAAGAAGTCGATCGCACGCTTGATCGCTTTTTGCCGAAGGCCTCCACAAAGCCAGCGACCATCCACCAGGCCATGCGGTATTCGCTGTTTGCCGGCGGGAAACGGTTGCGACCGATTCTTTGTCTCGCGGCGGCCGAGGCCTGCGGTGGCCTAACGAAAAGCGCGCTGCCGCTCGCCTGCGCGCTCGAGTGTATTCACACCTATTCTCTCATTCACGACGATCTGCCGAGCATGGACAACGACGATTTTCGCCGCGGCCGTGCCACCTGTCACAAGGTTTATGGTGACGGCATTGCCATTCTGGCGGGCGACGCTCTTCTGACGATCGCGTTTGAGATCGCGGCCGCTGCGGAGGGTTGGTCGCGCTATGATCTCCGCGAAATTTTTCGTGAGATCTCAATCGCCGCGGGTAGTCGCAAGCTGATCGCTGGACAGGTCGCGGATCTGGAAGGCGAAGGGAAGAAACTGAATCTGACTCAGCTCCGCTACATCCACGAGAACAAGACGGCAGCATTGCTGACTACTTCCGTGCGGCTCGGCGCGATGAGTGCAAACGCAACACCGACGAAGCTGCGCGCCATCAGCGAGTTCGGTTATGCGCTCGGGCTCGCTTTCCAGGTGATTGACGACATTCTCGATGTCACGCAGACAAGTGAGAAGCTGGGCAAAAGCGCAGGGAAAGATGCGGCTGCGCAGAAGGCAACTTATCCGGCGGTTCTGGGCCTGGAAAAATCGCGCCGCGAAGCCGGCCGTCTGACACGGCGGGCGCACGACGCATTGCGGCCACTGGGGCGAAAGGCCGATCGGCTGCACGAGATCGCGAATTATCTATTGGAGCGCGAATACTGATTCTGGGGAGCGCACGCGCCCTCGCGTGCTGTTGTTGTGGCTGGGATCGGTGATCCCGCCCGACTTAGACGTGGCTCCGTTTCCCTCGCCGGATCACCGATCCCAGGCCCAACGGCGAACACCGTCGCGCGCACAAGAGGACCACGAAACTCCACTCGAACCTTCAACCGTTCGGCGAGGCGCCGAACGGAGCACGCGAGGCGCGTGCGCTCCCCAGCGGAAGTCTATGCCAACGCGAGGTTGGGGTCGATCTCTGCGGTCAACGGAGTCGAATCGCCTCGTTCCAGCCGAAGCATGGCGGCGAATGCGATCATGGCGGCGTTGTCGGTACAAAGGCCGGATTCCGCAAAGCGCACTTCCAAACCGGCGCTGTCGCAGCCTAACGCCATTTGCGCGCGCAGCTCCTTATTGCAGCTCACACCACCGCTAACCGTGACCAAACGACGTCGCGCGACCCGCGCCGCGGCAATCGTCTTCGCGACCAGAACATCGACCACCGCGCGCTGAAAAGAGGCGCAAAGGTCGCGAGTGTCAGCCGAGCTCACCTTCGGCAAGAGGTAGCGCACCGCGGTTTTCAAGCCACTAAAACTAAAGTTCGCATCGCCTGAATGAAGCATGCTCCGGGGAAGATCGAATCGCGCCGGATCACCACCTGCAGCGCCTCGTTCTATTTCCGGACCGCCCGGATAACCAAGCCCAAGCATCTTCGCCACCTTGTCGAACGCTTCGCCGGCGGCGTCATCGACGGTCCGTCCCATGATCCGGTAATCGGCTACTCCATGCACGTCGACCAGCAGAGTGTGTCCTCCGCTAACAATGAGCGAAACATTCGGCTCGATCCCTCCCGCGCTTGAAAAAAATGGCGAGAGTAAATGACCTTCAAGATGATTGATGGCGAGGTACGGTTTGCCGAAACCAAGCGCGAGGCCCTTCGCGAGTGACGCGCCAATCATGAGCGAACTGGCCAGTCCCGGCCCGCTCGTGGCTGCAAATGCGTCCACCTCGCCTAACGAAATGCCGGCGCGCTCAATCGTTCGATTGAGCAAGCGCGGCGCGTGCTGGAGATGATGACGCGAGGCGACTTCCGGCACTACGCCACCATAAGGCTGATGCGCAGCGACCTGTGACGCGACCTCGCTGGCCAGCAATTCGCGATCGCGCAAAACGGCAATGGCCGTTTCGTCACAAGATGTTTCGATGCCGAGAATCGTTTTCAGAGCAGAAAACTAGAGGCTTTCCCAAGGTTGTCATTCGGAACGGAATAAGCCAGAACAGTTCGAGAAGGCAGTGGTTGTCATTCTGAGCGCAGCGGAGAGCCAGCACTCAGCGCAGCGGAATGTGATCCCTGGTTGTTTGCAGGACGTGCGCCACCCGTCGACGAAGGTCGCCGCGTGAGCGCTCTATTCGCGCCGCTGCGTTTGACAATAGCCCAGCGTTTCGACGCTGGGCTTTCGACGCGAGGTCGGGGCTAGTCCCGCCAGGGACGAAAGAACCGCCTGTCGTCCCTTCGGGACTTTATTTATTTGCCCTCGGGGATCCCAACGCTAAAGCGCTGGGCTATTTTCGGATTCGGGAAGTCCCCACGTCTGACGCCCAGAAATGGCCAGAGATGTTTGCCAAACCCATCGCGCATCAGCGCGCTGTCTTGGCTATCCTCGTTTCACAAGTATTCGCTCCGCTCAACATGACAGGTTGAGCGTGGGATTCACTTCTTAACCGCATCGCCTTTCGGGGTGGACTGCTGGGCGTAGATCATCACACCTTTAAGGGCATCTATCCCCCGCATCATTTGCAGGTCTTTGGATTTGATAATGCCATCCGCTTCGGCTGGTTGAATCTTGTCGTTGTTACGCAACGCCGCCACAGCCCGCTCCTGTTCACCGGAGAGCGGCACCAGAATATTTGGCGTAACGCCGTTACCCTGGATCACTATGCGGCTCGGCGTGTAATAGTTAGCGGTCGTAAAGCGGAGCGCGGAGCCGTCTGGCAGTTGCATCACGTTTTGGACGGATCCCTTCCCGAAAGTCGTCTCGCCGACCACGATCCCGCGATGCAAATCCTTCAGCGCACCCGCCACAATTTCGGAGCCACTTGCACTTCCCTCGTTTACGAGCACGACCAAGGGGAATCGCGGCCTTTCCTTAACCCCGACAGGTGTTGAGTAATCGTGCTTTTGCGAAGAAACGCGCCCTTGGGTGGAAACCACCTTTGTGTTCGGAGGCAGGAATTGACCAAGCACATCGACCGCACTGTTGAGCAGGCCGCCCGGATTGTTGCGCAGGTCCAGCACCAGCGCCTGCATTCCCTGCTTCTCCAAACTGTCGAGCGCCTTCCCGAATTCTTCCGCAGTGGGCTCATTGAACTGCACGATCCGCACGTACCCAACCTTGAAGGGTCCGGTCAGCTCAGGGTCGAGCAGACGAACGCCTTTCACGCTCTGCACTTTGATTTCCTTGCGCTCGAGCGGGTAATCTTTGATCTCCTTCGTAGAGGGCCGCAAAATCGTCAGCGTCACTTTCTGGCCAGGCTCGCCCCGCAAAATATTAACGGCGTCCTGCAGCCCGAGCTTGTCGGTTGAAACGCCGTTGATTTTCAAGATTTGATCGCCGGACTGTATTCCCGCTTGGGCCGCCGGCGTGTCCTCCATTGGGGTTACGACAGTGAGCAACCCGTCTCGGACCGCCACCTCGACACCCAGACCGTTGAACCGGCTCCGTGTGTCGTCCTGCATGTCCTTGAAGTCGGCCGGGTCCATGAACTGGCTATGCGGGTCGAGCGACGAAAGCATTCCCTTCATCGCCGCGTAGACGAGATCGTGGTAGCTGATCTTGCTACCGTCGACGTAATCCTGGCGGATTAGCTCGACGGCTTTCGCGAACGTCGCGATGTCCGAATAACCCGTGTCACTATCCGCGTTGGTTGTGGTCGGCTCCGGATCGGCAGCCATGATTGTTCGAGGGGAAATGGCGACCAGAATCCCTGCGACCAGAAGCGGATAAAACCATCGGCGGACCCGGGAACGTTTCATAAATATTAGCTTTGGACGGGATCGCACCGATTGTCGTTCATTCTCCAGTTTTTGCCAACCGGCTGGCATGACAAGGCTCTGTTCCCCTTCTAAAGTGCGCGCATGAAACGGACCAGAATCACGCTCTTGTTCGTTGCGTTTTCGCTTTTCGTAACGGCCCCTGCCGGGTCTTGGGCAGCAACCGGCTCCCGGACAGCGAAAACATCCCCCACTCCCTCGCCAAGCCCGACCCCCAGCCCGGAATCGGACTTCGAAAAGCTGGCGCTTGATTTTATCAGCGGGTATCTGACCGCCCGACCGATACAGGGCGTCGCGCTCGGTCTTCATCAATACGATGGCAAAGTGCGCGATTACAGCCGACTGGCCATTGATGCCGAAGTGGAACGGCTGAAACGATTTCGAGATCGGCTGACCAAGCTCGACGCAGGCAAGCTGAGCAAACAGGCCAATATCGACCGGCGCATTCTCTTGACGGCGATTGCCGGCGAACTCTTCCAAATCGAGGACATGGGGATCTTCGACCGAAATCCGGTGACTTACGCCCGCGCGCTCAACCTCAACATCTATATCAAACGCGATTTCAAGCCGATCGAGGACCGGATGCGTGACATCGTGACCATCGAAGACCAGGCGGCTAACATCATGACCGCGGGCAAGACCAATCTCGCGCCGGTGTTGCCGAAACCGTACGTCGAGCTGGGAATTCAAGTCGCGAATGGCGCAGCGGATTTTCTCGAAAAAGATCTGGCCGCGGCGCTAAAGGATGTGAAGGACGACCAACTCAACCCCGCTTTCCAGGATTCGAACAAAAAGGCAGTCGCGGCACTGCGGGATTTTGCTGCCTGGCTAACGAAAGAAAGACTGCCGAATGCGACCGCAGATTTCGCAATCGGACCAGCAAAGTATCAGCGGATGCTGGCAAGCACCGAACTGGTTGATTTGTCCCCGGATAAAATCCTCGCGATCGGACTACAGCGACTCAGGGAAGAACAGGCTGCTTTCGCCGCCGCGGCCAAGACCATCGACCCGAACAAGAACCCCGTCGATGTCTTCAAGGAAATTCAACACGAGCATCCGAAGGCGGAAGAATTGATTTCGGACGTAGGCAAAGGGCTCGATCAGATCCGACAGTACGTGGTCGATCATCACCTGGTCGATATTCCATCAGACGTACGCGCGACCGTCGCGGAAACCCCACAGTTCGATCGCGCCACGAGTTTTGCCTCCATGGACACTCCTGGACCCTTCGAGAGAAAAGCGACCCAGGCCTATTACTATGTTACGCCGGTGGAGACCAATTGGCCCGACAAGCAGAAGAACGAATGGCTGACCTCCTTTAACAATTACACCATGGCCGCCGTCTCGATCCACGAGGCCTATCCCGGACATTATGTGCAGTTCCTGCATCTCAATGCCTCGGAAGCCACGCAGCTCGAGAAGATTTTCGGCAGCTACGCCTTCATTGAAGGTTGGGCGCATTACGCTGAAAAAATGATGCTGGACGAAGGTTTCGGGAGCGCACCGAACCCTACGCCGGATCAGAAAGTACGCGCCGCGAAATATCGCATGGCTCAGTCCGACGAAGCCCTGCTCAGGCTTTGCCGGCTCTGCGTCTCCATCAAGATGCACACCCAGGGAATGTCGGTGGCGGATGGAGCAAAATTCTTTCAGGAAAATTGCTATTACGAGGAGAAGCCCGCGATGTCAGAAGCGATGCGTGGAACGTTCGATCCGGGTTATCTGAATTACACGTTAGGCAAACTCGAGATCCTGAAACTGCGCGACGATTACAAGGCTCAGGAAGGAAAAAGCTTCTCACTCGAGAAGTTCCACAACGAAATGCTGAATCACGGCATGCCGCCGATTCGTTTGCTCCGCGAGATGTTGCTCAAAAACGAATCGAAATGGGGCGCGGTGTTGTAGAGAAACGCTGAAACTCTTCACCGCATTCGATGGATCGGCCGCTCGGTCGGGCGATTTTTTCGGGTAGGGTGGGCATTTTGCCCGCCGGTTTCGGCATCTTGCCGAAACAATCTTTCTCAAGTCCGTGATCGCGGGACGCGATCGCCGGCGGGCAAGATGCCCACCCTACCCGAGAGACTTGTCGGCGGCGCGCCGCCGACATACCTGTCGAGCAGGACCGCTCGATTCACCTAGCCGAGCGGTTCCTCCTCATCGTTAGGCAGCAACTCCGGCAACAACGGCTCCGGATTACTCGGCGACCCCTCGACATCGCGCAGTTTCTTGTTCAATACCCGCGAACGCTGATCAACTTCGTCGATCTTGTTGGAGGCTTCCTGGAGCTTCTTTTTAACTGCGTCGAGGACGCCGCCGAATTTTCCGAACTCGGTTCGAACCGTGGCCAGCAGCCTCCACACCTCGCTGGAGCTTTTCTGGATCGCGAGGGTGCGAAAGCCCATTTGCAGACTGTTGAGTAAGGCCGCCAGCGTGGTTGGCCCGGCGAAAATGACTTTGCACTCACGCTGGACTTGTTCGGCCAGGCCGATCCTCCGAATTGCTTCCGCGTAGAGACCCTCCGTGGGCAAAAACATAAGAGCGAAGTTCGTCGTCGTCGGCGGGTTAATGTATTTCGCGCAAATCTCCTTCGCGCTTTTGCGCAATTGCGTCTCGAGGCTTTTCAATGCCTGTTCGGTTGCGACCGGATCGGCGCTCTCCTGCGCCGCGATCAAGCGCTGGTAATCTTCGACCGGAAACTTGGCGTCAATCGGCAGCCAAACCGGCGCACCGTTCTCATCTCCGGGCAGCCTGATCGCATACTCGACGTTCTCCCCGCTGCCTTCGCGGGTCCGGACGTTGCGCGCGAATTGCTCCGGCGCGAGCACCTGTTCGAGCAGCGCCCCGAGTTGCACTTCGCCCCAGCCGCCACGCGCTTTCACGTTGGTGAGAATGCGTTGCAAACCTCCGACGTCGCTCGCGAGCTGCTGCATGGTGCCAAGCCCGTGATGAACCTGCTCGAGCCGATCGCTCACCAGCTTGAACGATTCGCCCAGTCGTTTCTCGAGTGTGCCCTGCAATTTCTCGTCAACCGTCGCGCGCATTTTTTCGATCTGCCGCGAGTTATCCTCCTGCAATTGCTTGAGCCGCTGATCCACCACCGAGCGCAGGCTCTCGAGTCGCGCTTCGTTCGATTCCGTCAGTTTGCCCGTTTGGGTTGAAACCGTTTCGAGCTGGCTCTTCAGGATTATTCCGATTTCCGCGATCGATTTCAGATTGGACTCGCCCAGACTTTTGAGCGCCCCGCTCAATTCTTCCCGGTGTGCCTTGGCTGCGTTTGCCGCCTCTTCACGCGTGCGACCCGCTTCCTCTCGCAGCATCCGCTCTTCGCGTTCCTGGGCTTTATCGAGCATATCGAGACGCTGGAGCAATTCGAGCCTGTCCGATCGCTTGCCTCGGGTGAGCAGAAAAATCACCACCGCACCGGCGATTGAACCGAGTAAGGCATAAACGAACGGATCCACTGTTAGCGATTAACAGCGGCGCTGCGTTGTTTCAAGCAGGGCCCCCAACAACACTGGCGGCATCAGAACGATAATTTGACTCCGCCGTAGGCCGCCCTCCCCAATGCCGGAAAACCAAAGACTTCCGAATAGTGCTCGTTCGTTAAGTTATCGATTCTCCCGAATACCGTCAGGTGCGAATTGAAAGCGTATTCCGCGGCGAAGTTCACGAAGGAATAGTCTTCGATATCGAAGTTCGGGCCGCCGAAATTTAGTTCCTCACGGGCATCGACAAACTTCGCTTCCGCCGATAGGCGCAGTTTGCGCCAAAGATATGATGCCGCGACATACACTTCATGACGTGGTCGCCTAGGAAGGCGAGCGCCGGGCAGTTGCGTGATATCCGCCGTCGAGATTTTTTCGGCATCGAGATAGGTGTAGCTTGCGGAAAAAACCAGATCGTCGATCGGTCGTACTTCCAGTTCCGCCTCCAAGCCCTGCGTTCGTGCCGCGCCTAAATTGAGAGTGTCGAACAAGCCATTAAAGCCGATCAAGTTGGTAAGGTCGTTATGAAAATAAGTGGCTCCGATTTTCACTCGTTGATCCCAGAACGATTGATGCACGCCCAGTTCCCAACCCAGATCCTCCTCTGGCTCGAGGCCGAAATTGTTCCCGAAAATCTTGTCCTGGCTGCTGGGCGGGCTGAAGCCGGTCGCCACGCTCGCATGCACCACCGTATCGGTCGGCGCGATTTTGTAACTGCCGGCAAAACGATAAGTCCAGATGCCACCAAACTGGTTGAAATGATCGTAGCGACCGCCTGCTACGAGATTCAACCCAGGATACGGCGTCGCACTCGCTTCCAGAAAGACCGCCTCTTCCTCGACGAAATCGCTAATGAATGTCGGCTGCGGTCCGAAAATCTGTGAGACAAATGGACGCTCCTGGCCGGCATCGACCTGACTGTAGAAAAAACCGGAAGTCAGTGTGAGCCATTTCACCGGCCGGAAAATGTTTTGATAATCTATCGTTAGGCGAGTGAAGAGGGCACGAGTCGGACCAACAAAGCCATCCTGGTTGGGATCGTTTACCTGTCGCTCCTCATCGTAGGCCACAATCAGCTTGTGTTCCCAATCATCCGAGGGTTTCCAATCGAGATGCGGAGCGATCAACCAGCGCTCGGTCAAGAAGTTATCGACCGGTTTGGGATCAAAGATCGTGTTCGGATTTCCCGTGTCGGCCAACGAATAAGTGAACAGGCTACTCAAACGAAATTCATCGTTAGGCGACCAGCCCACGTTCCCGACAAAATTCCATAGCCGATACTGGTTGTTGGGCCGGGCGTTATCCGTTGTGAGATAACTTCCGCCTAACGAATAATCAACCTGTTCGATTTTTCCAGATGTCTCCGCAGATCCGCGAAAGGTTCCGTAGCTGCCTCCCTCCACGCTGGCGGTCGACTCCGGCATGTCGCCACCCTGTTTCGTGAAGATCTGGATTACCCCGGCCATGGCCCGTGGTCCGTAAACGGTGCTCTGCGGTCCCCGGACGACTTCGATCCGGTCGATGTTGTCGATTGTGAGGTCGGCGAAATTAAAAAGGCCGGCCAGGCCCTGGTTGATCGGCACACCGTCGATCAGCACCTGGGTATGTTCGCTGCGCAGACCGCGGGTGAAGACAGATGTCAGTTGTCCAGCGGTACCGCTTTGCACGACCGAGAGTCCTGGCACGGATCGGAGCGCGTCAGCTACCCGCTCGGTCTGATGAATTGAAAGATCGTCGGAGGTGATCACGGTCACGCTCGCCGGCGTCTCGTCTTCGCTGGTTGGAATTCGAGTCGCGCTCACGACCAGCTCGGCTGTTTCCGGCGGCGTGAGGGCGTCCTGAGCGTGCCCGCTTCTTAACGAAATCGCGAAAACGATAAGGACAATCGCGAGGGTTTGCGGCCGCGCCGCCCGGTTTCTCAATAACAACATGACAAGTACCTCCATTAGCGAGAGGCGGACTCGTCACTTGCGCGGCGCTTTCGTCTCTCATTCTTCTTTTTGCGAAGAAGTTTTTCCGCGTCGATTTCTGTTGTAGCCCACCGAAGCAGGCCGCCGGGATCACCGATCCCAGCCACAGCGGCACGAATGAGGTGGAGCGGACGAATATTCTGACTCCTGGCTTGCGGCGCCTAACAAAGAGGCGCACACCTTCTTCCCGCCTTCACCTCCGAAGGTTATTCGGAGATTGGCTCTTGTAGGGCGTCGAAACGCCACAGGGAAGTCGTATCCAGTTACAGCAGCGCAACTGCTCCCGATTCACACGGGATTTCTCGCGCCGTTCCACTGATCAAACTCGCAAAGAACTGCCGAGAGGAATAATCCGCCGGTCGAAGCGACTCAAGCGCTTTTCCGCACGCCTTGCCCTTTTTGTTATCCTGAGCGCCGCGAAGGTCTCAGACTCTTTCCGGCACCCAGCGCAGCTTCCACAGAAATAGTCAGAGATCACATTCGGCTGCGCTCAGTGCAGGCCCTTCGCCGTCTACGCGGCTCAGGATGACAGCATTAATAGACGCTGCTATAACGTTCCTCGCCTTGGCTACATCGAAATCCCTCAACATTCTCATCACCGGCGGCGCCGGCTTCATTGGCTCGAACCTCACCCTTGCATTGCAGGAGAAATTTCCGGACGCGCGGCTGACGGTAATCGACGATTTCCGCTCGGGCGATTTCAAGAATCTGGCCGGTTATCAAGGCGATCTGGTCGCCGCCGATATGTCGCGGCTGAATTGGCGCGAGCAGTTCGGCGACCAGAAATTTGAAGCCATTTTTCACATGGCCTCGATCACCGACACAACCGATCACGACCAATTCCGACAGACCCACGACAACGTAGAGAGCTTCCGTCGCCTCCTGAATTTCGCTCGGCCTAACAAGTCGAGAATTGTGTATGCATCGTCAGCCTCCACCTACGGCTCCGTAACCGGCGCGAGCAGCGAAGGCACCGAGGCAGCGCCGAAAAACATTTACGCCTTTTCGAAGGTGATCATGGACAACATCGCCCGGCGCGAAGCGGCGTCGAACGATTGGATCATTGTCGGCCTTCGCTTCTTCAACGTTTACGGCCCACGCGAGGCGCACAAAGGCGTGCCGGCGAGCATGATCTATCACCTCTCGCAGCAGATGACGGCCGGGAAGCGCCCCCGCATCTTCAAATTCGGCGAACAACAGCGCGATTTCGTTTATGTGAAGGACATCGTACAGGGTTGTCTCCGTGCGATGGAGTCGCAGAAGAGCGGCATCTACAATCTCGGCTCAGGCGTGCCGCGATCGTTCAACGATCTGATCGAGATTCTCAACAAGTCGTTAGGCAGGAATTTCGAGCCGGAATATTTCGACAATCCGCACGCCCATTACCAGAACTTTACCCAGGCCGATTTGACCAACTCGCGCAAAGATCTCGGCTACGAGCCCCAATTTTCCTTCGAAGACGGCGTAGCCGATTACATGAAGTGGCTGTATCCCGAAAAATGAAAACCAAACGGTCGTCGAAAAGCCCGGAAGAGATCAACGCTGCGCTCGCAGCGAAAAAAGGCCCGATCTCGAAATTCATCGCGAAGAATTATCGTCACTTCAACGCGGCCGCGTTGCTAGACGCCGCGAAAGGCTACGAAGATCACCTTGCCGCCGGCGGAAAAATGTTGGTGACGCTCGCAGGCGCGATGTCGACCGCCGAACTCGGCATTTCACTGGCGGAGATGATTCGCCGCGACAAGGTGCACGGCATCGTCTGCACGGGCGCGAACCTCGAAGAGGATATTTTCAACCTCGTCGCGCACGATCATTACGAACGCGTTCCCCATTACCGGCAGCTTACGCCCGGGGACGAACAGCAACTACTCACTCGCCACATGAATCGCGTGACCGACACGTGCATCCCGGAAATGGAAGCGATGCGGCGGATCGAGAAGGCTGTGCTGGAAGAATGGATGGCGGCCGATCGCGCGGGCGAACATTATTTCCCGCACGAGTTCATGTACAAGATTCTTCGCAGCAGAAAGCTGAAGAAGAGCTACCAGATCGACCCGAAAAATTCCTGGATGGTCGCGGCGTCGGAAAAAAACCTCCCGATCATTGTGCCCGGCTGGGAAGACGCGACCCTCGGGAACATGTACGCCGCGGCGGTGATTCGCGGCGATGTGAAGGATGTGCACACGGTCCGGACCGGCATCGAATACATGACCTGGCTCGCGGAGTACTACACAAAGAACGCGAAGAAGCTGCGCAATCGCGAGGGCTCAATCGGTTTTTTCCAAATCGGTGGCGGCATCGCGGGTGATTTTCCGATCTGCGTTGTCCCGATGTTGCACCAGGATCTCGAGCGAACCGGAGTACCGCTCTGGGGTTACTTCTGCCAAATTAGCGATTCGACCACAAGCTACGGCAGCTACTCCGGTGCCGTGCCTAACGAGAAAATCACCTGGGGCAAGCTCGCGGCCTCTACGCCGAAGTTCGTGGTCGAAAGCGATGCGACGATTTGCGCGCCTTTGCTCTTCGCCTGGGTTCTCGGGCAGTAATGTAGCCGTCGCCCTGTGGGCGACTTGAGAGAGGACATCGATCACACCGCAGGCGCTTCGCACAGCGAAGCGGCTACATCAGCCTTCCCAAATGAATTTCGTCGGCCGCTCAATTTCCGGCGGAAGGCTTTTATGTACCGGGCAATTTAAGACGATCTGCTCGAGCAGAGCGCGCTGAGGTGTATCGGGCGGAAGCGGAAAATGCACTTCTGAAGGCAGTCCGACGATGCGACGCGGCGCGTCCTTCGACATGTGTTTCTCGATCTTCACTGTCATGCCGCTGAGATCGAGCCCCTGATCCTGCGCGGCAATACCGACGGTTGTTGCCATGCAAGTCGCGAGCGCGGTCGCGACTAAATCGGTTGGCGAAAACGCTTCACCTTTGCCTTTGTTATCGGCGGGCGCATCGGTAGCTATTTCGGTTTTCGAGGGACCGTGCTGCGCATTGCAATGGAGGTCACCCGTGTAGCGGACAGAAATCTCGACTGCCATGCGCAATTATGCCTGCCTGTTTAGAGTTGTCATGCAAGGAAGGCAAGAAGCAGTCGCCTAACGATTATGCAGAACCGGATGTTCCTGAATTTTGTCCCGGTGTTTTGCCAGCTCTTCCTGAAAACATGTGGTCAGCTCTGGATCATGCAGGATCATCGTGTCGGAGTTGTGCGCCGGGTTGTCGTCGTTTTCCCAGGTTTCATTCCACCAGCAGAAGCCGATGATCGCCGGCCAGCGCCCGCCGAACAGGTCCTGTAACGCCGCCCGTGCCCAGTGCGCGGCGCGAACGTGATGCGCGCGAATGTTGCAGCCGAATTCCGAGATCAGAATCGGCTTGCCGGGCGCAAGCTTCGTTAGGCGGGGATAAACCGAATCCATCTCGTGACGGAAGCTCGCCGGCTCGTCCCAGTCGTGCATCGTAAGCGGACCGTATGCGCTGACGGCCATCCAGTCGCAATAATCTGCTCCGGGAAAATAATTCTCGAGCCGATTCCACTGGTGGTCGGGATCGTCGTCCCAATTGACGTGCCAGATCCATTGCAGGTTGCGGGCGCCTTCCGCCCGCATCAGGTCAACAATGTGCCGATACGTTGCGACAAAGAGCGGCGGGCCGGCGCTGTGCCCGTTCCATTTTCCATTCCAGGCAAACCATTGCCCATTAGGCTCCAGACCCCAATCGATCAGGATCGGACTTCCAAAATCACGCGCCTGTCTCGCCCAACGCCGCAAATCCGCGTCGAACCGGCCGGCTGAAATATTCGCCAGGCTATATTCCTTTTCGGCGTGCTTCTGATCGAGATCCGACCGCAGCATCAGCCGGATGTAAGGAACTTTGCCTAACGATCGAATCCATTCGCAGGTGGCGGCAGGAAATTCGCGAGACTCAAACCAGTTGTCGGAAAAATAAACCCAGCTCGTTTTTGTTCCGAGTGCGGTTTCGAACTGCTTCACGTCAGCCGCGGTGACGTTGTGCTCGTTGGCATCATGGCTGCCCGGTGTTGGGGCGCTGTAAAAAAAGCCTTGGTAAAGCTTGCCTGCTGGCGGAAGACCGATCGGAGGGTCCGCGAACGACTGGACCAAGGTCGCGGCAAAAAACAGCGAACAAACGACCGGCGTTTTCAGTGTTGTCCAAGCCAGATCAGACCGGCGATCACAACGAGAAAGTAAGGGACGAGAGTCCCCGCACCGGGATAATCTTTGGCCATTCGTTGCCCAAAAAAAAGCGCGATCAGCGAAAAGCCGGAGAGGACCACTCCATAGAACGCGATTGTGGGATCGTTCCGCAAAAGGACCAGCGCGCAACCGACAGCGCTCAACGCCCCCGACAGCAACTCGAGCAGCGTGATCACGCCGAGCAGCATCGGCACCATTCCCGCCAGGGGACTCTTCGCAAAATGCCCGGTGAGCCATTCCAGATTGCCGCGACGATCAATTATTTTGTCGATCCCGGATTGAAGGAAAAGGATCGCAAAGAAAGCGGAGATCAATAGTTGCAAGAAAAAGAGTGAGCCGTAAGCCGAGTGCAGCGGAGACATGAGGGCATTGTATAGCGTGATCGGCTGTCGCCGTCGAGACGTGACCCGGGACTGGTTACCAGTGACGCGGCGGGTCACCGAATAAGACCCCACCATGCAGGTGGTAAAATCCTATTCGCACCGAAGTGCAATTGTCGGATCGAGACGGGTCGCTTTCCGCGCTGGCAGATACGCAGCGAGCAATGAAACGGCGGCGAGCAGTAACGAAACGCCCACGAAAGTCATGGCGTCGGTCGGGCTGACATCGAAAAGGAAACTTTCCATGACCCGCGTGAGGGCCACAGAACCGGCCAACCCGAGCAAGATACCGATGAATGTCAGCGACATTCCGTCGCCCAGAACCAGCCGCATTATCTGACTCCGTGACGCGCCCAGTGCCATCCGAATGCCGATCTCGTGGGTGCGTTGCGTGGTCGAGTAATTCATGACGCCATAAAGTCCGACCGATGCGAGAATGAGTGCGACGATCGCGAAAATGCCGAGAAGAAATGTATCGAAGCGCGGCCGCGCGATTGCCTTGGCAACGACTGCATCGAGCGTTCTGACGTCCGCCACCGGTTGATCAGGATCCATTCCGCGAATTTCTTTTTCGATGCTCGCTGCGAGCTGCATCGGATCGATCGCGCTGCGCACGACCAGATTCATGAATGGATACGGCTCGCGCATCAACGGCCAGTAGATTGTCGGATTCGACTCGTGTTCAAGGGCCGTTTCCCTCACATTGCCCGCGACCCCGGTGATCTCGTCCACCGGCGATTCGCCGACAGATGCCCACCGAATGATAACGCGTTTACCGATCGGATTCTCGTTTGGGAAATAACGGCTGGCGAAGGTTTCGTTCACGAGAATGACGCGAGACTTGGCCCCATCGTGCTCATCGAATGCGCGGCCTTGAAGAACAGGGATGCCCATGGTGGCGAAATACGCGCCGGAAATCACTCGCACCTCGGTGTTCGGCGCCTGTCCAGGCTCCGCCGGCGGCCGCCCGACGATGTCGAAGCTGGTGGAAGAAGCGAGCCCGTTAAGGGGAAGAAAGTTGATCGCGCCGATCGTTCTCACTCCGGGTAAGGTCGCGATACGTTCCTGCGCCCGATTAAAGAACGCGACCCGTTGTTCATCTTCGCGATACTTCGCTGTCGGCAACTGAACTCGCATCGTTAGGACGCGATCGGTGTCGAAGCCGCTCTTGATCTGATGTAATTGCACGAAGCTGCGGATCATCAGCCCGGCGCCGACGAGCAGGACAAGCGCAAGAGACACTTCCAGCACAACGAAAACGTTGCGCAATTTACTCTGACCACCGGTGCTGCCGCGCGACCCGTCTTTCAGGGCATCGTTAACGTCAGTGCGAGATGCCTGGATTGCCGGAACGAGACCAAATCCCACGCCGGTGAGAACGGAAATCGCGACCGTAAACAGTAGCGCGCGCGGATCGATACCGACCTCCTGCAGGCGCGGTATGCTCTCCGGCCCGAAAGCGATCAGCAGTTCGACCGCCCAGTAGGCGAGCGCAATTCCCACGGCGCCGCCACCAAGAGCGAGCAGTACGCTTTCCGTGAGCAATTGCCGGATTAACCGTTTGCGAGTGGCACCGAGTGCGGCCCGCAACGCCAGCTCACGGCGACGCGATGCGGCACGCGCAAGTAGCAGATTGGCGACGTTTGCGCAGGCGATCAGGAGCACGAAAGCAACCGCCGCGATAAGGACGAGAAGAATCGGCCTGATCTCACCGACGATCTGCTCGCGCATTGGGACCAGCCAGACTCCGAATCCCTTGTTGTAGTCCGGGTATTCCTGCTCGAGTTGCGCAGCGATGACGCTTAACTCCGACTGCGCCTGTTCAACGCTCACGCCGGGCGCGAGTCGACCTACACAGCGCAAGAAACGTCCGCTCGTTTTCCGATAATCAAGTGCCGTATCGAGTCCGAGCGGTTTCCAGACTTGCACCTGCTCATTGAGAAAATGGAAGCCGGGCGGCATAACGCCAACGATAGTGGATGGACGCCCGCTGATCGTGACCTGCCGACCGACGACTGCCGGATTAGCGCCAAATCGCTCCCGCCAAAATCTGTGACTTAGCACGGCGACGGAATTACCGCCCGGAACGTCCTCGCTCGGATTGAACCAACGCCCAATGACCGGCTGCACGCCGAGTGTCGGGAAGAAAGCAGTGCTAACAAGTTGCGCTTGGACTTCAATCGGCTCACCCGAACCGGTGAAATTCAGTCGGGCATCCCAAACTGCCGCGATCGTCTCGAAGGAGCGGCTGCGTTTCTGCCAATCGAAAAGGTTCGCTGGAGAGACAACATTACGATGATCTGGATTTTGCGCGAAGCGTTCCCACAGCGCCACCAGGCGATCCGGATTCGCGTAGTCGAACGAGCGCAGTAGGACGCCGTCGATGACGCTGAAGATCGCGGCGTTAGCGCCGATGCCGAGCGCGAGTGCCGCAATTGCCGTTGCCGTAAAGGCCCGCCGTTTTGAAAGCGATCGCGCGGCATAGCGAAGATCGGCAAGGACGGTTTCAATCCCGAAACCAACGCGGCTCTCGCGCACCCGCTCTTTGACTTGTTCGAGCCCACCGAGTTCGAGTAATGCCGCGCGGCGCGCCTCGGCTTCGTTCATACCTTCTTTCATCTTTTCTTCTGTGAGCAGCTCGACGTAAGAGCGCACTTCTTCGGACAGGTCCGCGTCGATCCGATCCCGGCCGATGAGATTTCGGAGGAAACTTCGCAGCTGATAAAGGCGATGCATCTTGTCCTATAGAATATCTGTAGGAAGAATCATCGTCAACTCCTATAGAATGTCAATAGGAGATGCGAAAATTGCAGTTCGAACGCCTTTCTCGGTGACCGGCGATTTCGTCAGACGTCCGAGCAGTCACAGGTCGCCGACACCCATTTACCACTTGCGCCGCCCGGGTCACCGGACATTATTGCTCTCCGCCAAAAATCGGCGTGCGGGTGTAGCTCAGTGGTAGAGCACCTCCTTGCCAAGGAGGACGTCGCGAGTTCGAGTCTCGTCACCCGCTCCAGCGCCACGCCGAGCTCTGGGGAGCGCGCGCGCCCTCGCATGCCGTTTCGGCGCCGCGCCGAAACGAACTTTCACCGTCGACTTCGGCCAGCCAAGGAACCGACAAGTTCGAGATGAAGAGGGCGTTATCGCCGTCCCGTAAGGCGGGTGCGCTCCCCAGACCGGATTTCCTGAAAATTTTGAATCCAAACCCCGCCCCAGCTGCATCTCACAGGAAAGAACAAATATGAAAATCACCTTCCTTAAGATCAAACTTTTGAGCTACTTATGTTGCCTAGGTGCCCTGGCTTGCGCGGCGCACGGTCAAAGCCCAACGGCTTCGCCCGATTCGACCTCCTCGGCCCTGACGCCCGCGGCCACTGCGGCGGCGCCGGCAACCGCGGCTCCTGCACCCGCGGCTCCATCCGTTGCGCCCGTCATGAGCGCAACTGTCGCGCCGACCGCTTCCCCCGCGGACAGCCCTGATAACGACGACGATTTCGACCGTGCGATCGAAAAGAAGATCCGAAAACACTTTTCGATCGATCTCGATGGTGATCACTCCCACGGCGTTTCGAGCGACGACGTGCCCTGGATCGCGATCCCGATCGTGCTGATCGTTTTTTTGACCATTTTTGGGCTGCCGGTCGCAATCGTCGGACTGATTATGTATTTCAGCTTTTCCAAGAGCCGGAACATGCACAAGACCGTCCGGATGATGGTCGAAAAAGGCCAACCCGTTCCTGAGGCGCTTCTAAACCCGCCTCCGGTAGTGCGAAAGCGTTCCGATCTGCGCCGCGGTGTCACCCTTCTTATGGTTGGAGCCGGCCTGATGGTCTTCTTCGGCGCCTGCAACGACTGGGAAGGTGGCGCCTGGAGCCTTGGCATAATCCCGTTCCTGATCGGTTTGGGCTACCTGCTCGTCTGGAGATTGGACGTGCATAAGGAAGAGCCTTCCCCAAAGGTGTAGACTGATTGGGTGCCGCTAAATGACGCCGATCTTGTTGCGCGGGTCCTGGTTGACGATGATCACCACGCCTTTGCCGAGTTGGTCCGGAATCACCAGTCCGCGGTCCGCGGCCTGCTCCGACAACTTACGCGAAATGATCTGGCCCTGGCAGATGACCTCGCTCAGGAGACTTTTTTGCGCGCTTACAAGAACATCCGCAGCTTTCGGGGAGAAGCGAAATTCTCCACCTGGCTTTATCGCATCGCCTATAACTGTTTCCGCGAGGAGGCCCGCAAACGAAAGGAGCTGGTCGGAATCGACGAAGAACTGCTCGCGGCCCAGGAGGATCCACAGACCGCCGACCCGGCCTTGAAACACGATCTCATGCATGCCCTTCAACTCCTTCCCTTGCATGAGCGATCCGCGATTTTGCTTTGCTGCCAGAATGGTTTATCGCATGATGAGGCAGCGCGCGTTCTCGATATTCCACTCGGCACGGTGAAGACCAACGTCTTGCGTGGCCGGGAGAAACTGAAGAAAACGCTCGCCGCGTGGGGACCGAACTGAGAATGGACGAACAACTCCAGGAAGATTGGCTGGACCGGCGCTTACGCGATGAAATGCCCTACATCGATGATGCAGGCTTCACCGCGCGAGTCGTTCAGAAATTGCCTGCGCCCCAGCGCCAACGCTCTTTCCGGGCTTTGATCTTGATCACTGTCACGCTTCTCGCTAGCGGCCTGACCTACTTGGCGTCCGATGGTGGTCGCTTCCTGGTTGTCGCCGCTTATCGCTTCGCGTCGATGCCGCTCCTTTTCATCAGTCTTGTGGCCATTTGCGGAGCGCTGATTGCGACTGCGGTCGGCGCGAGCGCTGCGCTATCGACTGCGCGCGAACAACGGTAAGAACGCCGGCCCCAAAGTTCGCGACGTGAACGCAAACATGCTGCGCGCTGTCTAAAAGCGCAGCCGTGAGCGCGATTCATCTCACCGTCAATGGCCAACCGCGAACGGTCGAGATGGATGACGATACCCCGCTTCTTTGGATTCTGCGTGACTCGTTAGGCCTGACTGGCACCAAATACGGCTGCGGGATTGGAGTCTGCGGCGCCTGCACCGTGCTCGAAAATGGAGAAGCTCTTCGGTCTTGTCAGCTTGCGGCGCGCGACGCGGCCAATCGTTCATTCACGACAATCGAAGGCCTTTCTCCCGATGCGAATCATCCCTGCCAGCGCGCCTGGCTCGAAGAGGACGTTGCGCAATGCGGATTTTGTCAGCCCGGGATGATTCTCAACGCCTGCGCCCTTCTTTGCGCACACAAAAATCCAGATGACGAAACAATCGACGAGGTGATGTCCGCCTCGGTTTGCAGATGCGGAACGTATCCGCGCATGCGGAAAGCGATTCATAGGGCAGCGGCCCTTATGCAGCAGGAAGCGAAATGAAAACATCGCGCCGCGCTTTCTTAAAGACTGCTGCCTTAAGCGGAGTTGGTCTCGTCATCGGTTTTGACGGACGCAGATTGTTAGGCGCGGACGCCGCGGCCAGCGCGACCGCTTTTCAGCCTAACGGATGGATTCATCTCGACGCACAGGGCACCGTCACGCTCGTCCTCGGAAAATCCGAGATGGGCCAGGGTGTGCGCACGGCTTTACCAATGATTCTGGCGGATGAATTAGGCGCCGATTGGTCCCGCGTCCGCGTCGAACAAGCGATGCCGGGACCAAACTTCAAGCGTCTTGGAACCGGTGGCAGCGGGAGCGTTCAGGGAAGCTGGAAGCCGCTGCGCGAAGCGGCCGCAGCCGCCCGCGAAATGCTGATCCAAGTCGCGGCCAAACAATGGAAAGTCGATCCCGCAACCTGTTCGGCGGAGGCCGGCTGGGTTCGTCATCTGGATAGTGGCCGGCGCCTTTCCTTCGGTGATCTCGCCGCGGAAGCCGCGAAACTCCCCGTTCCGCAAACGCCGCACTTAAAGTCCGCGAAAGATTTCAAATTGATCGGAAAGCGCACCGCGCGAATTGACGGACGCGAAGTCGTGACCGGCAAAACGAAATATGGGATCGACACGCGCGTGCCGGGCATGCTCTTCGCCTCGATCGAGCGGCCGCCGTCGTTAGGCGCAAAGGCGCGGCACTGGGATGAAAAGGCGGCTCGCTCGGTTCGCGGTGTGCGCGCCGTCCTTCCCGTGAAGAACGGCGTAGCGGTGGTGGGCGATTCGACGTGGGCGGCGCTCAAAGGACGCGAGGCGCTGGCCGTTGACTGGGACGAGTCCGAGGTGAAGCGATTCGATTCAAACCAGCATCGCGACACGCTGGAGAAATCTTCCCGTGAACCGGGGATCAGGTTGCGCCAGGAAAAACCGGCGAACCCGGCGAATTCCCCTGCTCGAACCTTGGACGCAGTTTATTTCTACCCGTTCTATGCCCATGCGCCGTTAGAGACGATGAATTGCGTGGCGGCAGTCACGCCTAACGACTGCGAGCTCTGGGCGCCAACCCAAGCCCCGAATAGTTTGCAGGAAGACGCAGCGGAAATGCTCGGATTTCCGCTGGAAAAGGTGAAGGTTCACGTGACCACCATGGGCGGGGGCTTTGGCCGGCGTCTGGCTAACGACTACGCGTTCGAAGCGATCGAAGTTTCACGGGCCGTGCAAAAGCCGGTCCAGGTTCTTTGGACCAGACCAGACGATACCCGGCACGGTCATTTTCAGGCGGCCTCGGTCCATCGCTTGGGCGCCGCGCTCGATTCCGGGGGCAAACTAATCCGCTGGCGGCACACCGAAGCCGCTTCGCTTCACAATCTTCACGGAGTCGACAAACCGCCCACGCCTAACGACGCCGCTTTTTACCAGGGTTACGCCTGGGGTGTTTATGACTTGCCCTACACTGCGCCGGATTTGGAGATGGCTTACGTTCCGGTCGATCTGCCAGTGAAGCACGGACCGTGGCGCTCGGTCTTCGCTCCTTCCAGTGTCTTCGCGCGCGAGTCCTTCATCGATGAATTGGCTCACGCCCAGTCGGCCGATCCGCTCGCCTTTCGCCTTGATCTCTTACGCGGCGATGAGCCTATCGAGGCGGGCGATATTACAATCGATCGGACTCGACTGCGTCGCGTTCTGGAGACAGTGCGTGATAAATCGCAATGGGATTGGTCAAAGAAACTCCCGCCCGGGCAAGGTCGCGGCGTGGCCTGTAACATCTACGATTCCGACACTCACATTGCGTATGTCGTCGATGTTGCAATCGAGAATGGCAATGTTCGCGTGAAGCGGGTCGTGGCAGCGGTCGATTGCGGGTTGGCGGTTAACCCCATCGGCATCGAACAGCAGATCGAAGGTGGCATCATCTGGGGCCTATCCTCTGTTCTGAAAGGTGAAATCACTTTTCGCGGCGGAGCGGTCGAACAAGAAAGCTATGATGACTATGACGTGGCGCGAATGCGGGATGCGCCCGTGATCGAAACGCACATCGTCCCGAGCACGGCTGATCGGCCCTTCGGAATGGGTGAGCCGCCCGTTCCACCGATCGCACCGGCAATCGTAAATGCGATTTTCGCCGCCAGCGGAAAACGATTCCGGAAACTACCAATTCATCCAAAGGATCTCGCGAGCTGATCGCATTACTGCAACAGCGCCTGTCGTCCTGATCCCGCCGCGGCGGCGGGAGAATGGATCTCATTTCCTTTCCGTGTCGGAGAGCGCTGCATGCGCTGAAATGGTCAGAGATCCTTCGTCGTCTGCGCGACTCAGGATGACAGCTTTTCTAGCTTAGCTCGCCGCAAAAACCTGCCGCGCGTCCACAACATCGCGCGCGATCTGTTCGCGAAGTGCGGCCAGGCTTTCAAACTTTCGCTCCGGCCGCAGATAACGAAGGAATCGCAGCTCCACGTCTTCGCCATACAGATCGCGATCGAAATCAAAAAGATGAAATTCCAGAACGCGTTGCGGCGAATCGTTGTCGATCGTTGGCCTGACGCCGAGGTTTACCACCCCGTAAACCTTTTCGCCCTGTAAAATTCCTTCGGCTGCATAGACGCCATTCGGCGGAAATTGCTCGCTGTGCGCGCTCAGGTTTGCGGTTGGGAACCCAAGACTGCGCCCAAGATGTTTGCCTTCCTCGACTGTCCCCAAAATTGTGTAATCCCGGCCCAGCATCTGTTTCACGGTCGCGAAATCCCCCGCCTTCACAGCTTTTCGAATCGCAGTGCTGCTAATAGTCACGCCCCGTGACGTCACCGGCTCGACCCCAACGACATTAAAACCCAGTTCGGCGCCCATGGTTTTCAAAAGGGCAAGATTGCCCGCGCGATCTTTCCCGAAGGACCATTCCTGACCGACACAAATCTCACGTAAGGGATGTGCCGCTGAAACCAGTTGCTTAACGAAATCGGCCGGCGGAGTAGCCGCGAATTCCCGGTCAAACTTGATCACGAGAAGATGCGACACTCCGAGATCGCGGATCAACGCAATCTTGTGCTGCGTCGCAGTTAGCAAGCGCGGGCTGGCCTGCGGGCGCAGAATTTTCATCGGATGCGGATCGAACGTGACAACGACGGCGGTTCCGCCCGCATCGGCCGCATGGTGCGCGGCCGTCAAAATCACCGCCTGGTGGCCGAGATGAACGCCGTCGAAAACTCCGATCGCGAGAAAAATCGGACCTGGAATTTCCGCCAGCTCCGGGATCGAACGCAGGATGCGCATTACCTATCTTCGTTAGGCACCGCGCATGCGCGAAACTTCAGGGAGACTCAGAATTTTTTCGTGAACATCGGCCGTTTTGATTTCGTCTACAGTGACGGCGCGGCTGAGGTCAAAACGCCCGGAACGAGTGCGACGCAATTCCTTGAGGTGGGCGCCGCAACCGAGAGCCTCACCGATATCGTGCGCATAAGTGCGAACGTAAAAGCCTTTGCTACACAGAACCGTGAAGTCGATCTCGGGCGAAGCGATCCGATCGATCCGGTAGCGATAGACGTGCACAAGACGCGGTTCGCGCTCCACCACTTTTCCCTGTCGCGCCAGTTTGTAGAGCGGCACGCCGCCTTGTTTGATGGCTGAAACCATTGGCGGCATTTGGTAAAAATCGCCGTTAAACTTGTCGAAGGCGGCGCGGACGGTTTCTTCAGTCAGCTCCGGGACGGGCCGCTCCTCGACCACCGTGCCGGCGCGGTCCTGCGTATCGGTCGTTTTGCCTAACGACAGTGTGCAGACGTATTCCTTGTCTTCACTCATGAGCAAGTCTTGAATCTTGGTGCCGCGACCGAGGGTGAGAATGAGCAGGCCGGTTGCGATCGGATCGAGCGTTCCGCAATGGCCGACCTTTTTGATCTGAAGCTGTCGCCTGACCAACGCGACTACATCGTGCGACGTCATCCCCGCGGCTTTGTCCACGAGTAGGACGCCGTCCGGGGTTGGGGTCAAAGACATGGTGAAAGGCTAGGAGGCAAGTTTAAGATCGAACCCTTTAACCCTTCAACAATTTAACAGTCTCCACAGCCGCCGCAGTCACGCGCTTCGCCACGTCGTCCAACGCCCCCGGCACACGCGCGCCGGCCGCCAGCTTGTGTCCGCCGCCCTTAAAGCGCAGACAGATTTCGCACACATCCGCTCGTTCATCTTTCGAACGCATGCTGACGCGGACCTTGCCGTCCTCCAACTCTTCGAAAAAGATCGCGATGATGACACCCTGGATCGCACGAAGGTGGTCAATCAAACCCTCGTTGTCCTCGGGAATAACGCCGAGCTCGTTCGCCGTCGCGATCGGCAGACTGAAGCTCGCGACTTTCCCATCCGCGTCGAAATGCATCCGATCGAGCAAGACCCGCAATAACTCGATGCGACGGCGCGGATAGCTTTCATAAATTTTTTGACTCAGCTCGCCGACCTGAATGCCGCAGCGCAGAATGTCGGCCGCGATCTCAAAAGTCCGCGAAGTCGTATTCGGATATTGAAACGAACCCGTATCGGTAGAGATGGCAGTGAAAAGATTCTCCGCAATCGGCTCGTCCAGCGGCAAGTCCTGGCTTTGCAATAACTCAAAGAGAATCTGGCCGGTGGCGGGGGCAATCGGATCGATGTGGACGAGGTCACCGTACCGCGGATTGCTCGGATGGTGATCGATGTTTATCCACGTTTTCGCGTTTCCGACGGCAGCTAGACAATTATCTCCGAGGCGCTGCCGGGTGGCCGTGTCGAGCGCGAGGACAACGTCAAAATCCTCCGGTTCGCTAGGCGGCAAGGAAACGATTTCGCCGCCAGGCAGGAACGAGAATTTTTCGAGTAAACCTTCTTCGTTCCAGACTTTGACTTTCTTCCCCATTTTCTGGAGCGCGAGGCCCATCGCTATTTCGCTACCCAGCGCATCGCCATCGGGACGAACGTGACTGAGCACAACGAAGCTTTCGTGTTGGCGCAAGACGTCGGCGATTTCCGCGAAGGTTGCGTTGGTTTTGTTAGCGGGTGGGATTTCTGCGGTGGTGAAGTTCATTTGGTTTCAGCGGTTGGCGGAGGTTCAATTTCCTGCATGATCTCGAGCACGCGCGAGCCGCGCTCGATGGAATCGTCGAGGTGGAAGACGAGGTGCGGCGTATATTTTAAAACGACGTGACGGGACAAATCGGCCTGGAGCGCAGCGCGATTCGCTTCCAGTTTCGGAAGCACTTCGTTCCGGCCCTTCGATCCGAGCACGCTGATGTAAACATGCGCCGATTTGAGATCGGGCGTGACATCCACCTGGTTGACGGTGACGAGCAAGTCTTCAAAAGTCATCTCTCGCACGAGCAAGCTGCTCAGCTCCCGTTTGAGGAGTTCGTTAACGCGAAGTAGCCGGTGTTTCATAAGGTAGCGCAAGCTTCCAGCTTGCAGGGTGCCAAATTCGCAAACTAGAAGTTCGCGCTACAATTTTTGTGCGACCTGTTCGAGTTGGTAGCACTCGATAATGTCGCCGACCTGATACTCACTGAAGTCGCCCAGTTTGATGCCGCACTCGAGTCCAACGCGCACTTCCTTAACGTCGTCCTGAAAACGACGCAGGGTCGAAAGTCCGCCGTCGTAAACGGGTTGACGGCGACGCAGGACGCGCGCCCGGGCGCTGCGACTGATGCGTCCGTCCGTAACCAGACAGCCGGCCACGATGCCGCGGCTCAATTGGAAGACCTGTTTCACTTCCGCGTGACCGATAACCGTCTCGCGATGTTCCGGATCGAGCAAGCCCGCCATCGCTTCTTTGATCTGGTCGATGAGCTCGTAAATGATGCTGTAAAGTTTGACCTGGACGCCTTCGCGCTTGGCCGCGCCGACCGCATTGCTCTCCACCTTGATATTGAAACCAACCACGACCGCATTCGACGCGCTCGCGAGCAGAATGTCGGACTCGGAGATCGGACCTACTCCGGAGTGGATCATCTCGAGATCGATCTTCTTACTTTGAATCTGGCCTAACGACGCGACCAACGCCTCAAGCGAACCCTGTGCATCGCATTTCAGGACGAGGCGCAGCACCTTCTTGCCGTCGGCCGCTTCCAGCAGACTCTCGAGGGTGGCGCGTTGCGGCATGCTCAGCTTTTCCTTCCGCTTCTCCGCCAGGCGTTCCTCACTCAAAACCTTGGCCGATTTCTCCGATTCCATAACGAGGAATTCGTCACCGGCGTTAGGCAAACCGGTAAAGCCGAGAACTTTCACCGGCGTAGAGGGCCCGGCGGTCTTAATCGGTTTCCCCAAGTCATTGACGAGCGACTTCACTTTGCCGCCGTAATCGCCACAGATGAACGGCTCGCCTACTTCGAGCGTTCCCATCTGCACGATTACTGTCGCGGTCGGTCCGCGACCGGCTTCGACCTGCGCCTCGATAACTGTGCCGCGCGGAGTCGCGGTCGGTGAGGCTTTGAGCTCCATGACTTCCGCCTGAACGACCATGTTCTCGAGCAGTTCGTCGATGCCTGTCCCCTTCGTTGCCGAAACCGGCACGACAATCGTCTCCCCTCCCCAATCTTCCGGAGTCAGCTCTTGTTCCTGCAATTGCTGCTTCACCCGATCGATGTTGGCCGAGGGCAAATCAATCTTGTTGATCGCCACCATGATTTTCACATGCGGGGCGGCTTTGGCATGGCTAATCGCCTCCAACGTTTGCGGCATGAGACCGTCGTCAGCCGCGACTACGAGCACGACGATATCGGTCACATTGGCGCCGCGCGCGCGCATCGCGGTGAACGCGGCATGACCAGGCGTATCAAGAAAAGTGATGTGCGTGCCTTTGTATTCGACCGAATAGGCACCGATATGCTGCGTGATCCCACCGGCTTCGCCCGCTGCAACCCGCGTCTTGCGAATCGCATCCATGAGCGACGTCTTCCCATGGTCGACGTGCCCCATGAATGTGATGATCGGAGCGCGTAGCTTAAGTTCTTCTTCCTTCTCGATGACCGGCGGCGGCGGCGCGACTACCACCTGCTCGACTTTGTGGACGCCGCCGCCTTTTTCGCGGCGTTCCATCTCAAAGACGAAGCCGTGTTTGTCGCAAACTTTTGTCGCGACTTCCGGCTCTACCGTCAGGTTCGGGTTCGCGAAAATGTTAAAGTCATCCATCAACTCTTTGATGAGCTGGAAATTCTTTAGCCCAAGTTGCGCCGCGAGATCTTTGACGATGATCGGCGGTTTGATGTGAATTATTTTCCGACCGTCCTCCGTTTCCGTAACCGCTTCGCCAGCTGCGGCAGGAGGTTCGACGGCGACTGGTGCTGAGAGCTTTTCAGGCACGGGCGCGGGCGGCGTGGGGATAGCGCGAATGCGCGAGATTGGCGGGAGAAAAGTGCGCTTCACTGCGTCATCAGAAACCGCGCGCTTCGGCTTCGGGACGTGTTCCTCGATTAGGGAAACGGTTTCCATCACCGGTTTCGGTGCCGGCGCGGTCTCAGGCGCTACCGGCGGAGCCTTTGGCGGCGTCTTTTTGGCCGTGATCGGAGCGAAGGCCGATTTCGTGGCGGGCACAGTCTTTAGGGACGCTGTCATTACCGGCTTGGCCTTAGCGACGGCTTTGGTTACGGCAACTTCTTCCTTCGCTGCCTTGGAACTCTTTGCGCCGGGCTTAACCGCAGTGCGGGAACGAATCGACGACTTAGCGGAAGTGGCGGACTTCGCCGCTTTCGTAGCGGACGCCTTGGGCGCCGTAGTTTTCGTCGTCGTTTTCGTTGCCATTCAGTTTTGTTAAAATTTTGCTCATGGCCGTGAGCGGTTAGGCGCGGCCGTTGTCATGGAGAAACTGTTTCACGATGCACCGCTTCGTAAATCTCGCGCGCCTTCTCTTCATCGACGCCAAGAATATCGACCAAATCTGACATTTCCGCGTCGCGCAGGCCTTCCAGATTCGTAAAACCGGTCTTCACCAGTGTCATCGCCTGCTCTTCGGTAATTGGCAAGGAGGTCGCCAGAGTTTGGGCAGCGTGCGCCACCTTTTGTTCCACTGCCGTTGTGCTCGGAGCTTCCTTCTCGATGTTAATTTCCCACCCGGTCAATCGGGAGGTGAGGCGCGCGTTCTGGCCTTTCTTGCCAATTGCGAGTGAAAGCTGATCCTCGTCGACCGAGATCGTAGCGCTCTTCTTCTCGACGTCGAAAACAAGATTCTTCACTTTCGCCGGCTTGAGCGCTTCTAGCACAAACTCCTTCGGGTCCGAGCTCCAGCGAATGATGTCGACTTTTTCGTTGTTCAGTTCGCGCACGATATTTTTGACCCGCGACCCGCGCATGCCGACGCAAGCGCCGACCGGATCGACTTTTGGATTGTCGCTGAACACGGCAATCTTGGTGCGGTAACCCGCTTCGCGCGCGATCCCGCGAATCTCGACGGTGCCGTCTGCGATTTCGCTCACTTCCAATTCAAACAGACGACGAACGAAATTCGGGTGACTGCGCGAGATAATGATTTCGGGGCCACGAATGCCGTTCTCAACCGCGACCACATAGGCGCGCAACCGATCGCCGACATTGTAATCCTCGACCACGACGCGTTCGCGCTGCGGCATGATCGCTTCAAATTTCCCCAGATCGAGGATGACGTCGGACCGATCGAAGCGACGGACTGTTCCGCTCACGATCTCGCCCGCGCGATCCTTGAATTCCTC